>JACCDO010003408.1_pt1 | contig 13706 bp, 6 predicted proteins | sample 7446101 | NCBI WGS metagenome assembly JACCDO01 (sample SAMN15323440, study PRJNA562643) | freshwater metagenome | isolation source: river surface water | place: USA:Blue River Watershed | collected 2017-08-16
GTACCGGTACTAATTGTACCTGTATTTCTTTTTGCTTTGCAAATAATTGACATACGTGAGTGAATAAGCGAGATATTGAGCGAGTGACTAGAAAAAATGCCGTATGTAAAAGAGTCTTTGATTAATTTTACATCTATTGTATGGTTTGTATCAGTAATTTTATTAGTTTTATATCAAGAAAAATGGAAATTAATAGCAATAGTATGCGCAGGTGTCGCAGCTATTACCCTTGTGTACCCTCCTATTGGTTGGTTGCGACCTACAAGACATTCCGATAGGAATCCACAAGTACTCATTCATTAACTCAACGCACTGCTTATTTCTTACTCACTCACTCACTCACTCAATCAGCCTAATATACCCTACAAAGAGAAGTAGAGGATTCTGATATTCAAAGAGCGTTAGTAGGTGCCTTGATGTGTCCAATTGTAATTACATAATAACTATATTATTTCTTCTTTTAGTGTTTCTACATTTCGCATTACATTTACCGCTGTCCTCGATTTAATTCTCTACTTCTTTGCTTAATTATCATTTATATTGTTTGCAGAACAGTTAATGGTTGATAGTGCATCTTTTGCAACGGTTGCGTTTATCTCAATTTAATTTTACTTACAAGTATTCGCATAAATGTAATTTAATACCGACTGACTAACATAATCAATAAACGTCGATGATGGAGTCTGGCTATTGCCGTGGTAATATGATGATACAAGTTCAATTCCGCGCCTAAAAACTAGTACCAATATATAAATATAAACATTCATTATGATTGATTAAATAATTACAGATGTGAAAATCATTATGTATCTCACAATTATTAAAAAAAACGATGTAAAGCACTCATTATTATTAGAAGATGTTATTATTAGTTAAAATGTGATTTGTTCTCGGGCTTTTCATAACCAGTGTCTTCTGAAACATGTCCATTTTTGGTATTCATCAACAACATAAACAAAGAGTCAAAGCGGGAAGCCATAGAGTCAAAACGGGAAGAGATACTCCTTTCCATTGCTTTCATTTCTGCAGACATGGTATCAAACTTCGCATAAACCTTATCAAACTTCGCATCAACCTTATCAAACGTCGCATAAACCTTATCAAACTTCGCATAAACATCAGTCTTTAGAGTTGCAATATCTGGTGTAGCATCAGTCTTTAGCGTTGCAATCCCTTTTGTTCTGTCTTCGATTTCTTTGATAAAGAAGTATGCGTACGCCGATATCGATCCGACCGTCATTGCTGTTGTTACATAATGCATCATCATTTCCATCTACTACACACGAACAAAACCATAATCGAAGTTACGGTGACAAATGCGTGCTCTTTTAGCATCACAAATACTGTTCTTGCTGACGATCAAAAATAATTTTCAATCGATGTTTTTTCACTTTTCTAAGATTTCAACGACCCAATTTTTTAATCAAACTTCGCCACTTACTACGCCCGGGATTTCTCTCTGTCTCTCTCTATCTCTCTCTTCTCTTTCTTTCTCTCTCTCTTCTCTCCTTCTAATAAGAAATTAGTATTTTCAATCCGCCCTAGCGAGATAAGAGGCCGATCAAAACGTAGAAAAAGATATTTGTATTACTTTTGATCTATTTACTTCTTCAAATATTATATATTATTATACTCGGGTCTGTTGTTGAATGCTGATAGCATCTTACTCGCTCATATTCATTCACGTCGATTTCATTATTTCTTTTTTGGTCGCGCACTTTTGGCCTTGGTGGTGGTGGTGGTTCCCTCGGCAGGGTCGGTGTCGCTATCTTCACGCTTCCGTTTCTCTTTGGACTCTTTAGACTCTTTGGGCTTTTTATGACTTCGTGGTGGTTGTTGTTGTTGTTCATCTACAAAAGTGAGTAAGTAAGTAAGTAAGTAAGTAAGTAAGTGAGTGAGTGAGTGAGTAGTGAGTGAGTGAGTAGTGAGTGAGTGAGTAGTTTAGTTAGTAACGAGTTAGGTCATACCATCATTTTCATTTTTATCATTTTTATCATTTTTATCACTTTTATCATGTTTACTGCGATGACGTTCACTATTACCATCATTTTTTTCATTATTTTGATCAGATCGTGCAATACTACTGAATATATGAGGTACTGTCTGATGACGTGTATAAAGTGTCATAAACGCATGGTGTTCTGGTACGGTTAATTTACGAAATGGTTGTGGATCAAATGATATACGTGGTGGCCATAATGATTTTGGTTCACTTGCAAATGACGCACTCGATTGTTTTAATAATGGATTCTTAGGCGCTGTAACAGATAAAACTTCAGTGCCCGTAGCTGCTTTACTACTAGATGAATCCTCGTCTGAGGAGTATTCAGGGTCAGTTGCTAGATGCACAGTGCCTGGTAATCCTTTGCATACTGCAATTGCTACTTTACTTACTTTTTTAGAAGCATTCTTTTCTTCTTTATTTCCTCCACTACCTTTCTCACCTTCGTCATCGTTATCGTTGCCGGCATCAGTAGCTGCGGATATTTCACCAACGGTAATACCACGAGCTTGTGCACTAGCCGTTTCTTTCTCCAGTGTAACACGTAGTAAAATCTTTAACCTCGAACTAAATGGTATTGTTGATCCTTCGATTACGAATTGGGTAAGTTTCAATGTATCCACTTTCTTCATGTTCGTCGTTACGTCTCCCGCGACACCAGTAGTCGTGGTTATTGATGCTTTAATGAATTTTTTTACTTTGCTTTTCCATGAAGATGCTTTTTGTAACGACGTTGATATGAATCGCATGACACGTTCGTCACTTACACGTAATTTACTGGTTATATCAATTAGTTTGCGATATTCAGTGGTAGTTAACGGACACCGCAATAAATGAAGGCATATATTACAAAATGACATCCAACGGAACGAATCTAGGATATCGATGACGTCATGATGCTCGTTTACACCCTGATTAAGGGCATCAATTGCTAGCTTACTTAAAAATTTATTAAGGAGTGTGTAGTACGGGTTGTTAATCCCTAGTAGCGAGAGCGTAAGTAAAAGGAAGTGAAAATATACAAGTGAGTGTAGTACCTTTGATACTCAATATGAATTTCACTAATTTCTTTCTAGCAATTTCCACACTCGAACAAGTCAAATCATTTTCATCAATTGCTGCAGTTGTATCAGCAACTATAGCAGCACTATCTTGTGCGGTTATCCCTTCTTCGGCATAGAACAGATTATGCGGACCCACTGGTTCTCCTAGAGAAATATCCTCAATGCTTTTACTCCATAAAATCCGCTTGATTTCCATCATCCAATTAGAAAGGGGGTCATATTTAGTGACCTCAATATTGATTTGCTTCATAAAATCTTCTTCTTCGAAGGTTAATTTACTAAGACGAGCATTGGCTTCAAATAAGTCTTGACGAGCTTTGCTTAATAACTCCGTGGTGGTCATTGGTACTGGTAAGGTTGTGGCGGGCACGTCCTTGTTCTCAGTGCCTGTAGTATCCGTTGTACCTGGTTCAACTTTGCTTTCAGAAACGGCGTCGTTGGCAGTTACGACGACATCAGTAGTAGGTTTTGTTTCTGAAGAAGGATTGGCATCAACGTCACCAACAGATACATTAGCATCAGCAGATGTAGTAGGGTTGGTATAAGCAACCTCAGTAGTATCCATGACCTCATCAGGTGCCACAACAGTATTTGTTGCTGCTGCAACGTCTGGACTACCACTTACATCATCACCTTGATTATTTTCAGTGCGTGATGCTTGCTTCTCTTTATCTCTTTGCTTTCCTAATTCCTTGAGTAACTTTGTTAATCTCTCAACTTCTTTCTCTTCTTTCACAATTTTTTTAGTTAATCGCTGACGTTTGTTCTGTCGCACAGTAATAATATCAGCAGGATTCATCCATTTATTAACGATTTCTCCACATGCAACTGCTACCTTACCAGCCGACTGACTGATCATGCAACGGTAGCAAATATACTTCTCTGCTTTATCAGCTTGGCTTTTTGATAACCCAATACAGTTAAGATGATACCATTCGTCGCACTGATCGCAACCAATCATGTTACCATGGAAAGGTTGACGACAGAAACAGTATACTAGTGTCGCCGCTTGCAGCGAATCTACTTGCGATGTTAAATCGACCAAGATATTCTGACTTTCTGTGATTAATTCTGAATTTGACTCGAAGGTGGAGGTACCGCTTTCTCCCGTTTGACTTTGCTTTACTTTGGTTTGCCAATTTTTAGCTTTCTTCAATTCATTCTTCAGCATTAATACTTCTGGGCAATTCATTATTAATTTCTCGCCTAATTGAGAGGGCAGTTAGCTATTGGATGTACAATATATTCGTGGATGAGAAGTGGTTCTTACCAGTTTTAATAAATTCTTTCAGGTCATTTAATGATAAAAGAAACTCTTTCTTCCGCAGTTTCATTTGATTGACCCGAAGCACCCACGTGTTGTAGTTGTTAATGTGGGATTCTAACGTGCGGCGAATAGTACAGTATATATATCGTCGATTTGCCCAATTTATTAAATATAATATATTTGCACGATTATCTTTGGCAGATGCACCATATGAAGCATTTTCACCTCTTGTTATTACTTTCTTGGTAACCAATGACCATCGTTCTACTTCATCTAAGCGATTCAATAGGACACCCAAGAGACGGGTATACATGTCAAAGTATTCCTCTACGACCGTAGGTAGCTTGAGGTTCAACGTATTGAAAGCATCAGCGTGTGGTGCTAAATGCTTAGTATACGTGAAGCTCTTGGTGGTGACGGTAAACATGTCCATGCTTTGAGTTGCCAAGCTTTTAAAATTTGCTTTAGATACTTTACTTGATGGAGTATTGCTTGGTTTAGAGAATAATTCATTTTCTGGTGCGGATGCAACAACTAATGCGGAGGAGGCATTTAGTTCATCTTCCTCCATTACATCGTCCCCTCCGAGCTCGTCATCCGCGTTATTATCATCGCTGTCATCAGCTACAACCATTTCATCACCAGCATCATTATTGCTTGCTTTACTGTTCTTCTTTTTAGTGTTTTTACCTTTCGGATTGCCTTTACCGCTGTCCTCGTTGTCTTTCTTCTTCTTTGCTTTATCATTTTTGTTATTTGCAGAGCCTTTGCTGGCCGATAATGCGCCTTTTGCAACAGTTGCGTTATTATTTTTACCTGCTCTTTCCGATTGTTTAACACTTGATGCAACGGTTGCACCAGCCGCTTTCTCTACTACAGTCCCGACATTACTGGTATACGGTATGGTGTCTATATTTAAATTGTCAAGACTAGTTCCTTCCAACAGACTGTTGAAGTAATATTGGTCGTATAGACTACTCCAGTTATTGTTTGCATCGACAAGTTCCAGTGCATCTTCTATGATAACACGAATGTTCTCCTTCGTAGTATCACCCCAATCTTTACTACTTTGATTACCTCCAAGTTTATTCACGGTACTAAATGTATCAGAATTAACTAATAATATAGTTCGTGCTTCACAAATCCAATTGAGTGACGACATGTATACATCCAGCATCACCGACGCTTCTGTGTTGATACCAATATCATTGCCATCTTTCTGTAATAAATCAATTTCATCGGCAATATCTACTAGTTGAGTATACAGCGAGTCCTCCGTATCCCGAGTCTGTTTATTGGATTCGTTGTTCTCGTACATTTCAACGGGTTCAACATTAATTAGTGGACTTACTTCACTAGCTTCGTCATCTTCACCACCATTCTCGCCATTTACACTGTCGTTTGCAACTTCCATTTTATCATCCTCGTCCTCGTCATCCTCTTCCTTGTCACTAGTATCACCAATGTTCTTAATACCTCTGACGCATGCAAATGGTAAGTGACTTAAAATGTCTTCGGATGATTCCGTTTCGATTGCTGATTTACAGAGTAAAGATCGGTACGAGTCAAGGACCGTCTTTAGTTTCGTTTGGATGGTCTGCAGACTAACTAATGCCGATTGATTCCACACAGTTGCTTTTTCCATCGATTCTTGAATTGTCTCTTTTTCCTTATCGAAATTCAACTTGAAGTCTTCCGCAGCGGACAGCAACAAGACTAAATCATTGATATCAACTCTCTTAATGATCTCATTTGAATCAATATTTGCTGACTTGGGTGTCTTCGGTTTGATGCTCGTGTCTTTCTTAGGAAGTAGCTCGTTCATTCGGTCTAACCATTCCGCAGCATTCGTTGCGATTAAACGACACTCGGATAGTTCAGGAAATTCCGTAACAATGCCAGCCGCATTCTCGATAACTGATTGTAATACACTAAATTCTACTAGGGTGGAATCATTCGAGTTTGTCATTGCTGCAGTATCACTGATGCGTGATCCAGTATCCACGGAATCCTCCCAGCACATACTTTCATTGTTCCACACACGATTGTTGTCAGCATCAAATGTATCATTAAAATTCTCTATTAATTTTAGCGTAACGATTGGTATTCCTAGCTTCTGCAAGACGGTTTCGTTGCTTTTAATCCACTCCTCTGTGGCACTTATAGCTGTTTTTAGGGGTCGTAATTCGTAGTCCAAGTTGACGTGTATGCTCCGGGCGTCATTGTAGATACTAATAACTTTGTCCAACAGAATTCCTTTCTTCAGCACGTTATTCTTTTCGGTAATTCGTTTAATTGTATTCAATATTTTATCACTTTTACTGACAATATTGAGACAAAATATCTCTTCTTTAAGCTGTTTAATAGGGAAATCATCCCAGATATGCGATGGTACTACTTGGCGTATTTTATTGATTTCTTTCGCTAATTTTTGTATTTCAACTAAGCGTGAAGACTTTGGAAATGGAACAGCTGCTGTTGGCATAGCTAAGATTGGACGAGCTTTTTTGGACCACTCAATAGCATTTAAGTGGCTGCGTAAAACAAGTGCTTCTTCCATGAATACTGGCATTTCATCAGCTTCCGCGAGCAATTCTTGTAACATGTCAATGGTTCCATTACGCTTTTTATTTTTTTTCTTTGGTGAATCATCAGTTTCCATGTCATCATCATCGTTACCCTTTTCTTCATCATCATCGTCGTCGTCGTCGTCTTCTGCGTCATCGTTGTCGTCGTAAATACTTTCATCGATTGGTTGATTCATTGCATCAGTCAATGCCTCGCGTACACGAGACAACCATACTTCAGCTTCTTCAACAACACTTTGGACTTTACTTAATTCTTTACTCGAGCGACCTTGGCTATCATCGAAAAGCACCTCACCCTCTTCTACTATTAATTTCATGTCCGAGAAATTGATTTTTTCAGACGTTGCTCCCTCGCCGCCGCTTTTGTTGCGTAATGAACTCGCTGCTTTTGACTTAGGAAACTTACTTTTCACTCGTTCAAACCATAATTTTGCTTGATTTTTCTTTTCTTTTAATATTTCCAATTCCAATGTGAACTCAAACGGCATTTTCTCCCCGTCGCTGATTAATGATTCAACCCTCTTCAGGGATACGGGTTTATTACTAGCCACAGATTGAGATGCAACAGAGACATTTGTTTGGATATTACGTGATGGACGACCAGTTATACTTAACGTAGCACTGGACTTATCAGACGCAGTTGCAGCCATGGTTCGAACCTCTCTACTCCACTCCTCGCCTTTGGCAATCACATCAGCTAATTCATTTTGTAAAGGTATATACAGTGGAAACGAGCGGACTTCCTCTAATAACGCCTTTGAATTCTCAATCGGAATACGTAATGATTTAGTTATATCTGATACAGCGCGTGTGCTAGTAGCAGGTGGCTTACGAACTAGACATTTCTGTGCTCGTTCAAAAAACATTTGTACTTCTTCAGCTAATTTAATGCCTTTGCGATACATATCTTCCACACATGGCACTTCTTTACACAAAAAAGGTACTCGTTTTGCACTATTTAGAATATTACTTACTTGCTCAATAAGTGGCTTCGTACTTGGATCCATATCCTTATTACCACGCTTATTTTTCACAGATGTTTTCATTTCCTCGTCACCATCAATGACCATACCGTCGCCAACATCCTCTTTAGCGTCTACATAATTTGTTAGTACTAATATTTTACGACACTCTTTGCCAATTTTGTCGTGTAATGACAGACATTCTTTAAGCTTTTGTTCTTCTGGAGTGGCTAATGGTTGTCGTTCACCATCATTTAATATCTGCTTTAATTCAGAAATGATTGGTACAACATTCATATTCTTGCTATAATAACTCAAAACATCATGAACAATAGCAACCCAATCACGAACTTCGCTTGCTTTAACAAGTAATTCGCCTAAACAACCTCGTACGGTTTCCGCAAAATCTTCACCTGGAGAATTGATGTACACTGGTAAAGACGCTGCCTCATCTAATATTTCCTGGACAGTTTCAATATTAGGTCTACTATCACATTTACTGGCAGATATAGCCATACCAGCAGCAGGCAATGATGCAGTAAAGGTATGCATACTACTTAAAGCACTTTGACATCGTTTGAGTACATTCTGCCATCGCTTTTTGATTTCTGTTTTATCCTTTTCTTGTCCCCGTGATCTACCACTTGCTCCAGCATTACTGCTTGCATTGTTGGAATTGTTTGTATTATTGTTATTACCGATATCCGCTTTAATAGCAGAGCCAGGAGACTTCAGACTTATACTGGAAATTGTTGCGTCCATGGATTCAATCTTGCGGGGAAATGTCATGGAGGAGTAATCACGATTATATCCAACTAATTCTGAGCCTATTTGATCACTAACGATTACGCCCTTTTCTGCTGCTTCACTAACTATTTGCTTTTCTTCTTTTACTGCAGATTGCAATGATGATGATTGAGCTGTGTATGATAGTGATAACTTCGCTGAATATCTAGATTCACTATGTTCATATGAACCTAATAAACCTTTGGATGAACGTAATACCCGTTCTTTTGTTTCAGTAAATACGGCTGCAGACGGATATTTATCAATTAATTCACCAGTACGAGTGCAATATACACCATCCTTGGAACTACCTAGATCACACATTATACGAAATAATGCTTTATCTACATCATAATCATAAGAAGCCAGGTACTCTAATGCAATTGCATCCGACTCCATTGGAATATTAATGCTATTCTCATTCCACAAAGTTTCGCCTACATAAGTGAATAAATGAGTAATGGATGCGACTGTCACTAATATATAACATACCTGTTACTCTCATTGGTTCAAATAAATTTCTCGTTGCAATCAAAAAATTTGTAACATTTTCACTGTGTAAATAACTACTATCATACACGCATCTAGTACCATCGTACCAATTCATACCAGCTTTTTTATACGCTTCATCTTTTGCATATGGTAAATCCCCTATGGTGTCCACAACTTCTGCCTGGTAAAATTCAGGATCAACTCTTGGGGCAATATGCAAAATGACTTTCTTCTCATTTTTACCTATATAATATCATAATGAGTGAGCATCCTTAAGCGGCTTTAGTGTTGAAATATAGCCGGAATATGGCGAGCAAATAAAGGAGCAATTGAGCCAGCCGCAGTATCCAGAGAAAGTGCGTGTTCGCCGACTAGACATAGTGGGAATAAGTTGAGGGAAGCGGGTGGCGCTACCAGTAATCGGGGCATCGTGTGGCTCTAGCCCGGCCACGCCGTCGCTGGACTCCATCCAACAACGCAGTCCACACGGTAAATCTGCGATGGTATTGATTTTTTAATCACAAACCCTAGGACCGCCGGTATCAAGCCAAATTATTGAAGATTTTATTGCATGTACTTTATTTGAGTAATTTTTAAATATAAGACGTAGCAGCGCATTCAATTTTTCGACCGGAGTAGTGAAGCTATCAATAACACTTCATAGTTACTGCGTTATGTAACATTAAGTCGTCGTAGAAACATCAAATTAAATTCACATGCGAGATAATCACAACTTTTTTATGAAGCTGTTGCTATTTTCCTGTCATTTCAATCTAATGGTGCAGAAATAGTACGGTCGCGTGTTTATTACATGTATTGGTTCTATTAAGGGCCTGGACCGCGATTTTACGGCGATTTTTGAATTTTTTCAAAATATTCAAAAAGGTGAAGATATTCGTGGGTGAGTGCAAAATGTCTGATTCGGCGCAAAACGCGCAAGGAGAAGCGGATGCATTCGATGAGCTCGTGTTGAGTCGTCATCTGGAGACGGCTCGATCGACGGAGACACAAGACACTTTTGTTATTAATCAACAAGTAAGTGGTAAAAAAAGCTATGGAAAGTCTCGTGTGCATACCAATATTGAAGAGATTAATCCGGCTGTAACTAGTGGAAATGTTGTCGATAGTGATGACGATGTTGATTTAGATGCGTATGTCAACAATAAATCATCGAAGGTATTTATCATATTAACAGACAATTTCTCACTTATTTATCCACTTATTTACTTACTAATCAACAGCTTACCGACAATAATCAAGATGACACTGCTACTGATGATTATTCATACAAAGTTGCAATGAATATGGCTGAAACACAAGTAGACAGTCTTGCTGATGCTAGTGATAACAGCGAGGACGATGCTTTGGCCAATAAAACTGAACTTGATGCTATACTTAACAGTAATGAGAATAGCAACGATAGTAATGTCACTACCAGTTCATATCAATACATGGTAACTGAAACACAAACGTCATCTGTTCTATTGTCACAAACATCTCAAGGTATGATGGAGGAGGCAGTTAACATATTAGATTCAATGAAATCACCAATTAAAGCATCATCAATAACTAAGTCGCTAGTGGATAAAGTAGCAGCAATAAATATGATGTCTCCTAACAATGTATTGAACAGTAATAGCAAGTCACCACATTTACCCATTGGTAAATCACCTCTTGCAAGTATATTATCGCCGTCATTTCTAGAACAGAATGATACATCACCAGCCGATGATGATCTCGATAAAATGTATCAAAACGCCGTTGTGGATCGAAATCATTTAAATTTACAATCGGATATATTTGGTGACGCTAATAAAGATGATGATGATCTGTTCAATGATGATGATTCAGCCGATGATCAGATATTCAATGACCCAGAAGCTGCATTAGCATATTCTCAAGAGTTATTACAGTCACAACATATGACACTTGATGGTCTCGAAGGAGATGAAAATAGCATTATTGAAGGTCGTTCGTCAAATGAGTCCTCCTACTCCAGTGATGCTGAAAATGACGACTTAAATCAGCGTGTAGCTAAGCAGAAAAAAACGGTAGCTGATCTAGAGAGATTGGAATTAGAAAAACTGATGCAAAAAGATGATATAGGTAGCATTTATTTATTCATAAATAGTTCGTCGTCCATTCACTCACTTGTTCACTCACTTACAGAATTAACGGAAGTCGATTTAGAACGAGAAAAGTTATATAAATTCAGTGAAGAAGATATAGAAAATTTGATAGATCGTCAAAAGACCATTACTTCCATATCATTGCGCAATTTAGGCGTAGCTCGTAAGGACTACAAGGAACAACTGCAAGTATTGCATGATAATTCCTTGTGGATAGTACAGAACATGAGGAGTGATAGATGGTTGTATAATGAATTAGATAAAGAATTCAGAGATGCAAAAGATGAATATAATGAAAATGATGACGGGGATGTCATAGTAACCAAGGGTTACAAAGGAAAGTTCATGCATTTGCGCAAACATTTTTATCATATTACTCGCGAAAGTGACGAGTTAAAGAAAGTGGAGGCGTTTGAGGATGAAATGTCGGAAGAGTTAGAAGAAGAAAGTAAATTCATTGATTATATTAACGAATATAATAAAAGTTTAGAGGATACCAAGCCTGTTGGTGCCGATATTAGTATGAATACAACAACGGAGGATGTTATCATGCTCTCCGACAGTGATGATGATGGTGATGACGAGTCCGTGGAAGAAAAGCAAATAGTTCAAGGGAAATCCGTATCCCCAATACCAGCAGTCAAAGGTGTTCTTCCTGCCAACAATCGTCATAAAAATCAACAAATCCTTCGCCTGGCGGGCATCTGCAAGTCGTCAGTCATCGACGAAAAGACTAAATTGCGTATTAAGTTCATGAAATCAGCGAAACAATCATCATTAGATAAAATCAAGGAGCAGTTACGTTGCGGCACCGATAAACAGTTACAATTGAAGACAATTGCTTTTGAGAAATTACGAATTATTGAATCAATAGTGAATGAACGAAAGGAAAGAGTAAACGAACGTCGTAATACCCATGATGAAATCGAGAAGGAGCTTGAACATGAACGGGTACTTAAGCAACGTGAACGTGCTGAGAGACGTAAGCGCGAAAATCTTGCTGGTAATATCGATGAAGAAGGAGAGTTCGATGAGAATGACGAAGCATTTAGACCATTAACGGAGGAAGAGCAAGAGAAATTGCGCTTAGAATATGAGAGAAAGATACTTGATGGCGAGTACATGGGTGAGTCCGAAGAAGAGAATGAACGAGAAGATGAGGATGAAGAAGAAGAAGAAGAAATCCCTGATCCAGTTGATGACGAGGACGACGACAATAGTGTCAGTAGTCATAATAGCAAAGCTGATAGTGAAGAGGAACCAGCAGAAGTAGAAACAGCACCGCAGTATCCTATAGATATGGATCTACTAGACGGTAATGATCTTCTCGACTTAGATGACGATGGTGAAAATGTAACCGTCAAGAAGAATCGTACCAATAAAGTTACATTTAAGAAGGGTATTACTAGCGATGATGATGAACCAAGCGATCCCGATGCAGCTGTGGATGATGCTGTAGATGATGACAATAACGATGACGCGGATGTTGGTGACGATGACATAGATGTTGCTGATACTGAAGACAGTAGTAATAAAAAGTCCAAGAAAAAATCTAAAAAGGTTAAAAATTCTAGTTATATTCAAGCCGTGAAGGAAGAAATGGAGCGTGCAAAGCGTGAAAAAGAACGCAAAGGTTTTAGCAGCTTACTTGATGACGAAGTTGAAGATGAAGACGAAGATGGTGTTGGTAAAAACGGTCAACGTGGATTAGATGAATTCGGTTTTATTGATACTAGATTACACAAGGATCAACAAGCAGAAGAAGACGCAACAAAAATACAAATAGGCGATTTTGATAACATTGTGGACACACTATCTGATGATGAAGGTGATGAAGATGCATTGGAGAAATTTCGTTTAGAGCGTGAACGTCTTGAAGATATAGCCAAGCAAAAAGGTATAATGACAGCGTTAGCTGAAGGTCGCGATGCCTTGAAACGTCGTAAAGAAGATGACGAGTTCAATATTGCAATCGGGCAAGACAATAGAGCGGAAGGTGATGCGGGAGACACCATTCCCGTGTTTGACGAGGTAGAAGATGAAGGACTTGATGAAGAAGAAATGATGCAAAAAGGGTTTGATACCGATAAAATAAAGAAAATTCTTCGACAGCGTAAGATCAAAGCCGGCAATTACAGTGAGTATGATATGTTAGAGGATGATTTCGATGATCGAATGCAAAAAAGATTAGAAATGGAAAGATTAGCCAAGTTTTATACTGGTGACGACGATGACGAAGAAGAAGCGGAAGAAGATGATGATGGCCGTCATGATGGTGAGGAGTTGCTAACTGAAGAACAAATACAAGAAAGAATGCAACTAAGAGAGATTGAAAGACAAAAACGTATTGAGAAAAAACGATTGTGGTTGGATAAAAACAAACAATTAAAAGAAGCTTTTGATAGTAAGAAGAAAC
>JACCDO012329822.1_pt1 | contig 13706 bp, 8 predicted proteins | sample 7446101 | NCBI WGS metagenome assembly JACCDO01 (sample SAMN15323440, study PRJNA562643) | freshwater metagenome | isolation source: river surface water | place: USA:Blue River Watershed | collected 2017-08-16
TGGGGCTGAGCGGCAGCGCGGGCAGGGCCTCGAACAGCACCGGCACCATGTGCGAGGGCAGCGCACGCGCCAGCGAGGCGCGCAGCGCCGCGACATCCAGCGCCCGGTCGTCCGTGGGAACGACGTAAGCGACGAGCTGGCGCTGGTCGCCGCCAACGTCGGTGGCGGCCAGCACAACGGGTTGCACGGCCGCTTGGGCCACGCCGGGCTGGGTCAGCAGGCATTGCTCGATCTCGCCCAGCTCGATGCGCTGGCCGCGGATCTTCAGCTGGTCGTCGCCGCGGCCGAGGTATTCCACGTCGCCGCTGGGCAACCAGCGCACGATGTCACCGGTACGGTACAGCCGCTGGCCGTTCTGCGTCGCGACGAAGCGGCTGGCCGTCAGGCCGGGGCGGCCGCGGTAGCCGGCCGCCAGCTGCACGCCGCCGAGGTAGAGCTCTCCGACGGCCCCTACGGGCACGGGCCGCAGCCAGGCGTCCAGTACCTGCAGTTGCGTGTTCCACACCGGCCGGCCAATGGGTACGCCGGGGCCCCCTTCGCCGAGGTCGCCGAAGGCCGGACGGTAGCTCACGTCCACAGCGGCTTCGGTCGGGCCGTAGAGGTTGTGCAGCGCGGCGCGCACGCGGCCGCCGAAGTCCTGCGCCAGCGCCTTGGGCAGCGCCTCGCCGCTGCAGAACACCAGCCGCAGCCGGCGGCAGGACGCATCGACCGACGCGACATCCTGTCCACGCAGGTGGTCGTTGAACACGGCCAGCATGGACGGCACGAAGTGCAGGCAGGTCACGCGGTGGCGTGCGATCAGCTGTTGCAGCGCCTGCGGGTCCTTGTGGCTGTCGGGTGGCGCCATGACGAGGCGAGCGCCGACCAGCAGCGGCCAGAAGAACTCCCACACCGACACGTCGAAGCCGCAGGGTGTCTTCTGCAGCACGACGTCGTCGGCGCCGAGGCCGTACTCGTACTGCATCCAGGCGATGCGGTTGACGATGGCGCGGTGGCCCACCAGCGCGCCCTTGGGGCGGCCCGTCGTGCCCGAGGTGTAGATCAGGTAGGCCGGGTCGTCCGGCGTGACGGCCGCCGTCAGCGGCGCGGCATCGAGGTCGGGCAGCAGTGCGTCGTACAGCAGCGGCGTGGTGCTGCCGGTCAAGCGGGCGCTGTCGGTGGTGGATGTGATGAGCACTGCGGGGGCCGCGTCTTCCAGCATGAAGCGCAGTCGCTCGTCCGGGTAGCTGAGGTCCAGCGGCAGGTAGGCCGCGCCGGCTTCGATGACGGCCAGCAGCGCGAGGCTCAGCCGTACCGAGCGCGGCAGCGCCACGGCGACGATGCGACCGGGACCGGCGCCTGCTGCCTGCAACCGCGCTGCCAGCGCCAGCACCTGCTGGCGCACCTCGGCATAGCTGAGGCGATGGCCATCGTCGATGAGGGCCGGCGCGTCCGGCGTGCGCCCAGCCTGCTCGGCCAGCCAAGAGCGCAGCGTGCGCTCGGGCAGCGCGCGGGCCGTGGCGTTGACCGCGGCGACGAACCGGGCCTCGCCGGCGGTTTGCAGCGGCAGCCGGTGCAGCGGCGTGGCCGGCTGCGTCAGCAGCAGTTCCAGCCAGGTCGACAGGCGTTCCAGCAGCGCGGCGCCATCCGGGCCGGCGCCGCGGTCCTCCAGCAGCAGCGTGAGGCCGCCGTCGCCCGGCAGCACCAGCAGCGCCAGCGGGTAGTGGCTGGTGCCGCGGTTGTGGACGTCAGTGACGCGCAGAGGGCCGGGCAGCGGCTCGGTCAGGTAGTCGCTGTCGGGGTAGTTCTCGACCACCAGCAGCGTGTCAAACAGCGGGCCACCGGCCAGGCGCTGGATCTCCGCGAGGCCCAGGCCGTCGTGGGCCATGCGTTCGGCATGGCGCTGCTGCAGTGCGTCGAGCTGCGGCCACAGCGGCTGCGTCGGGTCGAGTTGCACGTCCACCGGCACCGTGTTCAGGAACAGGCCGACCTGGTCGCCAATGCCGTCGATGGCTTCACTGCGGCCGGACACCGGCGTGCCGAACACGACGCCGGTGCGCCCGGTCCAGGTGGACAGCGCCAGCGCCCACAGCGCTTGCATCAGCACATGCAGCGTCACGCCGTGCTGGCGCAGCGTCTGGCGCAACTGCGCCGCCAGCGCGTCGGGCAGACGCAGGCTGTGTTCGGCGACGGTGGCGGTCGGCGTGCGGCCTTCGCACAGCAGCGTGGGGGACAGCGACGGCGCGGTCTGTTGCCAGTAGCGGCGGCTGTCGCCCAGGTCGCGCCGCGCGAGGTCGGTGAGTACGTCGGCGTAAGGGCGCGGCAGCGGCGGCAGCGCGGCGTCGCTGCGGTAGGCGGCCAGCAGGTCGCGCAGCAGCACGGGGCTGGACCAGCCGTCGATGACGAGGTGGTGCACCAGCAGCAGCAAGCTGTGGCGCGCGTCGCCCAGTTTGACCAGTGCCGCTTGCACCATGCCGCCCCAGTGCAGGGGGGAGGGCGGCTGGGCGAGCAGCCCGGTCTGCAGTTCCGCCAGCGCCGCCTGCTGTGCGGAGCCGGCCAGTGCCGAGAGATCGTGCTGCTTGCACGGCCAGTGCGGGGGGGCGTCGGATGGCGGCATCAGGAACACGGCCTCGTCGGCTTCCTGTGTGTCGAACAGGCCGGCCAGCTGCGGGTGGCGGGCGAGCGTGGCATCCAGTGCGCGGTGCAGGCGTTCGGGATCGAGCGGGCCGTCGAGTTCCAGCCGCGTGATGGCGGTGTAGCTGCCGGCCTGCACGCCGTGGCCTTGCGAGCTGAGGGCGTGGAACAGCATGCCTTTTTGCAGCGGTAGCACGGGCACGGCTGCGCCGAACGCGCCGTGGCGTGCCCGCAGCGACTCGAGCAGCCCGGCCGGCCAGGCCCACGCGGTGGATCGCAGGCCAAGGGTGACGGGCGCCAGTTCAGCCGCCATGCGGCAGGGCGTCAGCGCGGCGAACACCTGGCGTGGCGTCAGCTGCCAGCCGGAGCGGCGCAGCGCGGCGCACAGCATGATGGCCGAGATGCTGTCGCCGCCCTGCTGGAAGAAGTCGTCGTCCGGCCCCACCGCGTCGCGCTGCAGCACCGCTGCCATGGCGGCGCAGACGATGGCCTCCCGCGGCGTCGCGGGTCGCTGCTGCGAGGCCTCGAACTGCGGTGCCGGCAATTGCTTGCGGTCAATCTTGCCGCTGACGTTGCGCGGGAAGGCTTCCAGCACCGTCAACGCCGCGGGCAACATGTATTCGGGCAGGCGCTCGCGCAGCTGGATGCGCAGCTCGGCGGCGCGCTGCAGGCGGCCGGCTTCGTCCAGCCCCGGTACAGCACACCAGGCCAGCAGGCGCTGCGTGGCGTTGACGGTCTGCGGCAGGACGAGCGCGCTCTCCACGCCGGGCAGCAGCGACAGCGCGCCCTCCACCTCGCCCAGCTCGACGCGGTAGCCGCGCACCTTGACCTGGTCGTCACTGCGACCGAGGTATTCCAGTTGGCCCTGCGGCGACCAACGCACGAGGTCGCCGGTGCGGTACATGCGCTCGCCGTCGGGCGCGGCGACGAAGCGGCTGGCGGTGAGGCCAGGGCGGGCCAGATAGCCAGTCGCCAGGCCGCTGCCGGCGATGTACAGCTCGCCGATGGCGCCTTGCGGCACGGGCTGCAGAAACCGGTCCAGCACATGGACGGCCACGCCGGCGATGGGACGGCCGATAGCCGGGGCCTTGTGCTCGGGTAACGCAGCGCGAAGCGTGTCGACGGTGTTCTCCGTCGGGCCGTACAGGTTGTGCGACTGCAGGCCAGGCACGGCGCGCAGCTGCTGCCACAGCGCAGTGGGCGCGGCCTCGCCGCCGATCAGCACCAGCGACGGGTGATGCTGGCCGGGGGCGAACAGGCCCTCGCCCAGCATCTGCGCGAGGAAGGAGGGCGGCAAGTCCAGCGCGTCGATGCGCTGGCCGCGGATGCCGGCGACCAGCGCGTGGGCGTCGCGGCGCATCTCATCGTCGATCAGGTGCAGTTCCTGCCCCAGCGCAAGCCAGAAGAGCTGCAGCCATGACGAGTCGAACGAGAAGGAGTGTGTGTGCGCCGCGCGCAGCGGCCGGCCTCCGTGGCGTTGGGCGACGGTGTCGACAGCGGGCTGGTAGATGGCCGGGATATGCGCCGCCAGCAGGTTCAGCAAGGCAGCGTGCGTGTTCATCACGCCCTTGGGGCGGCCGGTACTGCCCGACGTGAAGATGACGTAGGCGACGTCGTCCGGGGCCGCCGGCTCGACCGGGGTGGGCGTGAAGTCGGTACCGCCGTCCACGTGCACCCGCGACAGCGAGGCTGGCAGCTGCACCGGCACGCCGCGCGCCGTCAGCGCGAACACCGGCTGGGCGTCCTCGCACATCCAGCCCAGGCGTTCGGCGCTGTAGTCCAGGTCCAGCGGCAGCAGCGTGGCGCCGCTGTGCAGTACGGCCAGCAGCGCGACGAGTGCATCGACGCCGCGTGGCAGTGCCACGGCCACGACGCTGCCGCGCCGGGCGCCGCGCTGGCGCAGCAGGCCGGACAGGCCTTCGACGCGTGCCTGCAGCGCGGCGTAGGTGATCGGGGTGCCGTCGGCCAGCACCGCAGTCTGCTGCGGGCGTTGCCGTGCCTGACGCGCGATGAGGTCGGTCAGCCGCGTGGCGGCGGGTGTCGGCACGGCCCGTGGGCCGCTGGCCCAGGCCTTCATCCGTGCGGCCTCGGCGGGTGTACGCAGCGTCAGTGCGTGCAGCGGTTGCAGCGGCCGTTCATGCCAGTCGTCGATCAGCTGCACCAGCCGCTGGCCATGCGCTGCCAGCGCAGCGTCGTCGTAGCGGCCGGCATCGCCGCGCAGCTCGATCTGGACCTGGTCCGGATGCACCATCAGGCTGAACTCGATGTCGTCCACCGGGCCGGTGGCCAGGTGGCGCGTGCGGCCTTGCACGTCGCCGAGGTCCAGTTCGAGGTCGAACATCTTGTGGTTCAGCACCGGGCCGTAAAGGCGCTGGCCGCCGCCCAGTCGGTGCAGATCGCGCTGCACCTGCTCGGCGGCATAACGCTGGTGCGGGCGAACGACCTGCAGCGCCTGCTTCCAGGTGGTGGCGGCGGCGATCCAGTCCATGTCGTGCCGCAGTTGCACGCGCACGGGCAGCACGTTGACGACCGGCACCAGCGCCTGCACGGCAACGGACCCCAGGCGGCGCATGAAGGGGACGCCGACCGCGAGGTCCGGGCCGATCCAGCGTGCCAGGTAGGCGAGCACGGCGGCTTGCAGCAGATCCGAAGGCGTGAGGCGCTGCTGGCGGGCGCGCCCGTCCTGTTGCACCAGCGCGCGCAACTCTTCCATGTGTGTGAGCGGCAGCACGACGTCGTGGCGGCGCACGCGCACGGCAGCTCGGGCCTCGTCAGCTGGCCGTGGCGCCAGTGTGCCCGCAGCGGGCAGTTCACCGCCGTAAGCCTGCCAGAACTGGCGGTCGGCGGCATGTGCCTGTGACGCGGCGTAGGCCTGGTATTCGTCGACGACTGCGGCGGTAGCGGTCCACGGCGCAGCACTGGGCGTGCGGGCTTTGTAGAGCTCGGCGATGCGGCGCGTCAGCGCAGTGAAGCTGTAGCCGTCCAGCGCGAGATGGTGGCAGCGGATGTACCACCACCAGCGGGGCTGCCCCCCCTGGTCGGGCAGGCGCATCAACGCCTGCCGGTAGCTGGGTGCGCTGCCATCGAGGGCGCAGCCGCGGCCGATGTCGGCGGCCATCCAGGCCTCGGCGTCGGCCGGGTCATGCCAGTCGAGGCGGTCGGGCGCGGGGATGTCATCGGGCGATGGCGTGCGCAGATGCTGTTGCGCCGTGCCATCAGCGCGCAGTTCGTAGCGCGCATGCAGCGTGTCCGCCTCGGCAAGGCCCAGTCGCATGGCAGCAACCAGCGCCGCTTCATCCAACGGGCCGCTCAGTTCGATGCAGTGGGCGATGCTGTAGGCTTGGCCGCGCTGCGCCGCGAGCTGTTCTGCCATCCAGATGCCGGGCTGCGCCGCGACAAGCGGCAGTGCGTGCCGGTCAGCGACGAACTGCGCATCGTCATGGGCCTTCAGGGCGGGCTGATTCATGCGGGCTCCTCAGCGGGCGGGCGACAGATCGGTCCAGTGGGTGTCGACCCACGCGAGGCAGTCGGTGCGCGTGGCCGGGCCATGGGCGGCCTGCCAGCCGGACGGCCACTCGGCGAAATCTGGCCACAGGCTGTACTGGCCCCGGGCGTTGACGAGCACGTGGAAGGCATGGCGGTCGTCGTCGAAGGGATTGAGCGGAGCGTCGGTGGTCATGGTGGGGGCTTTCAGCGAGTCATGGACAGCAGCGCCTGCAGGCCGGGGATCAGGGCTTCGCGCCAGCAGGCCCAGTCGTGGCCGCCAGCGATTTCTTGAACAGTGGCGCGGCCGCTGCCGAGCGCCGCAGCCATGTCGTGGCTGAGTGAGCGCATGTCGGGCAGGTCGCGTTGCCCGATCTGCAGCAGTGCGCGCACCGGTTTCGTCTTTCCAGAAATGCTGCTCACCTGACGGATTAGTTGAGCGTGATTTCTGCCGCCCGCCGGGTCTGGCCACCAGAACGACCCTGACTGGCTCAATGCCGAGTGAAAGTGCCACGGCCAGTGCAGCGCCGCATACAGCGCCGACAGTCCGCCCAGGCTCTGGCCTGCGACGACGTGGCAGGTCGCGTGATCGATGCCGGCGTGAAGCCCGGCCTGCGGCAGCAGTTCCTCCATGACCGCGTGCCAGAAAGGCGCGTGGCAGCCCAGCTCGATCCAGCGCGTGTCGGCATCGCAGGCGTCGATGGCGAGCACGTGGATGGGCGGCAGCTCTGCGTCGGTCGCGGCTGCATCCAGACGCGGGAACAACGCCAGATGCAGGGCCCAGGCCTGACCGTCGAGCAGGAGGACGAGAGGGCTGCGGGAGTCAGCGCCGGGCGTGCGATGCCACCAGACCCGACGCTCACGGCCCAGCCTTGCGCTGGCCCAGATCCACGTCGTGGTGTGGCCCGTGATGCCCGGCCGGGGTTGTGTGGTGCTGTCCGGCTTGAGCAGCGCACGAGGCCGGCCCCAGCCGTCGGCGGCAGCGGGGTGCTTGCTGAAGGCATCGCCCTGGCTGGCAGTGGCGACGAGCGCCATCCACCATGCGCGCCGTGCGTCGGCCGTGGCGGGCAGCGGCGGGGCGCCGGCCGCAACGGGCAGGAAGGCGTAGCTGCCGAGCCAGTCTGAGGGCAGGTGGGTCTGCCAGTACCAGACGTCGGTGCCGGTCAGATGCCGCATGGCGGCGGGGCCTTGCGTGGGGTGTGGCGTGTGGCCGTCGACATCGATGTAGACGGTGACTGCGGGGACGATCTCGCGCCAGAGGAACAGCAGTTCCGTGCCGGCCGCGTCGGCATGCCCGCGCAGCGGCGTGCCCTGCTGTTGCACGGCCTGCCACCAGGGCGCTGTGCCCGGCAGATGGCCCGGCGCGACCTGTTCCAGCCGTTGCCAGGGTGAGGTGGGCCGTTCCGCACGGCGAATTCGGGCGGTTGTAGGGGCAGACGTCGTCATGCGAGGGCGGTGCCAGGTGGGCGGATGGGCCGCGGTAGTGACCAGATGGTGTCGGGCGGTGCCTCCAGCACGCGCCGCCAGGTGGTCCACGCCATGGCCAGGCAGGCGGCGGCGGTCAGCAGCGCGACGCCGTCCACCATCCACAGCCCCGCGGGCCCACCGGCGAGACCCGCCAGCAGCCCGCTGCCCGCCTGCCAAGACAGCAGGGGCAGGCTGGCGGAGGCCAGCGCGCAGGCCACTAGCAGCGCGGGTGCCGATCGAGCCGCGCCGCGCCAGCAGGCCCAGGCGATGCTGCCGACCCAGGTGGCGTAGAACACGGCGAGATAGAGCGGCTCGCTGCCGCCCCGCGTCAGCTTGCCGGCGGCGAGCGTGAGCGCCACGCCGAGCACGCAACCCAGGCTCGTCCCCACGGTGACCGCGGCGACCCAGCGTACCGAGCGCGCTGGCGGTCGCAGCGGTTCGCCAGCGCGCTGACGCTTGCGGCGAGACTCCAGCCACAGCAGGTTGCCCGTGTAGAACAGCGCGGCGCCCATCCAGCCGAGCACGAAATACGTCCAGCGCATGGGTTCGCCACCGTAGCTGCCGAAGTGCAGCGCGAAGAAGGCGTTGACCGGCACGCTCCAGGTCCCTTCACGGCCTGGCAGCAGGCTGGTATCCAGCACTTCGCCGGAGCGCGGATGCAGCATCAGGTAGCCGGTACGTGGGCCGCGCACAAGCGCGTCCGGGTGGGCCAGCGACACGCGCACGATCGGCCGCGGGCTGGCGGTGCGCATGAACAGCAGCTCGGTTGCCAGGAAGCCAGGCGCCTCGCGCTGCACGCGTGCCAACAGATCGGAGAGCGGCAGCAGTGGTGCGGCATCGTCCACCTTCACCCGCAGGGCCGGTGGCGTGAACATCGGCTGCTTGCCGTAGACGGCCAGCCGCAGCGCACCGTAGAACTGGTCGTGGAACGCGAACACCACGGCCGTCAGCGCAATGACGATGTGGAACGGCAGGCTGGTGATGCCGAGCACGTTGTGTGTGTCCAGCCAGAAGCGCTTGCGGTTGGCGCCGGGCCGCACGGCGAAGAAGTCCTTCACCAGCGTCGGCAGCAGCACGACGACACCCGACACCAGGGCCAGCGTGTAGAGCCCGGCGGCCACGCCCATCACGTAGATGCCGATGTGCTCGTCGCCTACGACGCCGGGCACGCCGCCGGTGCGGTGCAGCAGATCGGCCAGTTCGCCCAGCACGCTGGGCGGTTGCGGTTCAACCTGAAGGATTCCACCCGCTGCGCGGGTGGCCACCCACAGCGGCGACAGCGCGAACTCGCCTTGCGGCTGCTGCGGCCAGCTGATCGGCGCTGTCACGTGCTCGGACGGCTGCAGGTGGACGGTGAATTCTTCGCTGGCTGCAGGATGCTGAGAGAGCAGATCGGGAATCAGCGCGTCGTCCAGTGCGGTGCCCCAGCTCTGAGGCACCGGTTGGGAGCCCGCATGAACCCAACGGTCGAGCGGCTCCTTGAACATCGTGAGCGAGCCGGCAAAGAAGGCGACGAACAGCAGCAGGCCGGCAGTGATGCCCACCCAGGTGTGCAGGGTCTTCTGGACCCGGATGAGTTCGCTGGAGATCTTCATGCGCCCGCCAGATGTCTCGTGACGGCCAGCGCGCCGTAGGCCAGCACGTTCGCCAGCAGCAGTCCGCCTACGACCTGGGAGCCGGTGCGCACGAAGAAGGCGCCGGACAGCACCAGCATCCACAGCGGCGCGATGAGCCACATGTTGAACTGCACCTTGGCCGGGGCGTTGATGCCGCCGGGTCCCCACCAGGCCCACAGACCGCTGAGCGCGAGTGCCAGCGTCCAGCCGAGTACCGTCCCGGCGAGGCTCTTCAGCCACCAGTCGCGTTGGATGGTGCGGCTCATCGGCGCTTCCTTCCGATGGCGGTGGCGATGAGGGGAAGGGCGCCGGCCCACAGCATGGCCCAGGCCAGTGCGGCGAAGGTGCCGGTGGCCGGCCCGAAGCGCAGCCAGCCGGCCAACAATCCCAAGGCTGCCACGATGAGCGCCGTCAGCCGCGCCGCGCGGGTCGGCAGCGGCTTGCTCAGCAACCGCTGGTGTTCGCTGGCCAGGTAGAACAGGCCGACGAAACAGCAGAGGGACAGGAAGAAGAACGTGGCCATGTCGTCGTCCTTCTGGTCGCTGCGTCAGAACGAGTACGCCGCGGAGACGTAGACGTTGCGGCCGAGTTCGGACGCGACGAAATTCGCGTCCTTGTCCTTCAGGTTCACGTCACCGACGTTTTTGACACCGGCACGCACGGTGAAGGGCTTGCCCAGTCGGAGCGAGGCGCCCAGGTCGACGCGGGTGTAGGCCGGCAGCTCGGCGGTGCCGTAGAACTGCTTGCCCGTGTAGTTGACGTCGACGGAGGTGCTGAACCTGTCGCTGACGGCCCATGCCGCACCCAGCGAGACCTTCTGCCTGGGGCGGAACTCCAGCTTCACGGTCTCACCGCTCGCGTCGGTGTAATCGGCCTTCAGCAGCGTGGCGCCGGCCTTCAGCGTCCAATCGTGGTTCAGCGTCCATGCGCCGGACAGTTCCAAGCCGTGGGTGTTGGCCTTGGCGACATTGGTCCATACGCGCGACGGGATGGATGCGTCGTAGACCGCCACGATGAGGTCGCGGACGCTGTTGTGGAAGTAGACGGCGCTGAACTCCCAGTCGGCCTTGGTGATCTCGACGCCGAGCTCGGCGCTGCGGCTCTTCTCTGGCGTGAGCGATGGGTTGCCCGAAAGATGGCAGCTGCCTCCGCAGCTGACGATGCTGTATTCGGGGCTGAGCTGGTAGGCGTCCGGCGCCTTGAAGGCCGTGCTGACGCCACCCTTGACGACGATGTCGCGGGTGACGAAATAGTTCGCATAGGCCTTGGGCGATAGGTGGTTGCCGAAGCTCGGGTGGTGGTCGGCGCGCGCGCCCAGCGTCAGTTGCAGCGCGTCGGTCGCCTTGAACTCGTCCTGCGCGAACAGCGCGTAGTTGTTCGTGCGTACCTGGCCGGTCTGCAGATAGGTGTTCGGGTCCTTGACCTCCTGGCGCCTCAGGTCGATGCCGGCGGTCAGCGTGTGGCCGCCGACGATGCCCACGCCGTAGCTGCGCAGCGTCGTGTTGTTCTCGTTGTAGTGGCGCTGCTGGGGCGCGTCGTAGCTGGACGCGAAGTCGTCGATGCTCGACTGCTCGCGCTTGAATGACGTGAATGTCTTGCCCCAGCCCCAGGCGGCGCTGTGCGTCAGCGCCAGCGAACTGCGGGAGATTTCCTGCTGCGAGTAGGAGATCGACTCGTAGTCCCACGCCGGGTAGTAGACGTAGCTGTCCATGGCGTACGGACGCTTGTCGTGGCTGTAGCCCAGATCGATGTCCACGGTCTGCTGCGGGTCCACCTTTACCGACAGTGTCGACACGGCGTTGACGCTGCGCTTGGCCTCCAGGGCGGCCACTTCCTTGGGGTCGCTGGCGCTGTGCTGGAACCATGCGTCGCGGTCATAGACCTCGCCGGCGATGGACAGGCTGACCCTGTCGCTGAGCGCGCCACGGGCTGATGCCTGCAGGCGGTGCTGCTTGCCTTCCTCGCCCGACGTCACGACGCGGTAATCCGCGCCGATGCTGCCGTGCCAGTCCTTGCCCGGTCGCCTGGTGATGATGTTGACCACGCCACCGATGGCGTCGGAGCCGTACAGCGCGGACATGGGGCCGCGCACGATCTCGATGCGCTCGATGCCCGACAGCGGCACGGTGCTGAGGTCGAAGTCCGAGCCGCGCCACAGCGCGCCCGAGGAGGACACGCGCTTGCCGTCGACAAGGATCAGCGTGTAGCGGCCGTCCAGCCCGCGGATCTGGATCTCGTCGCGACCGTTTGCGTTGGTCTGGTTGTTGACGCCGGCCGCGTCTCGCAGCAGGTCTGGGATGCTGTTGGCCGGCGACTTGGCGATGTCTTCGGCCGTGATGACGGTCGTGAATGCCGGGCTGGCGAGCTTGTCCTGGGCAGACAGGCTTGCAGTGACGACCACGGAAGGCAATGTACTCGTCGTAGCTTCAGCGGCGTACGCTGCATTTCCCATCAGCACGGCAATGGCGCCACTCACCAATGTGCGAGCCCTTAGATCAATCGACATTCATTCCCTCCAGAGTTCGTTAATACAAATCTAAATGCGAATCATACGCATTTACAAATCTTAAGTCGCGATGGGCACAGCTGCCGTAAGCTCTATCCCGCTTCAACTTAGGGGGGCTAGTTCTGGTGGGCTGGGGTACCACGCTCCGGCTGATCGCGCCGGAGGTCTCGCCGCGCATAGGGGCTCTTGGCTGGCTGTCCAAGCTCTACGAGCACACCAGCTCGACGTATGCGTCCGCTCAACACACCTTGACGGCTGCAGTCCGGAGCACGGTGCAGATTCCCAGCCCCTGACACCGGGGATGGGAATCGTCCGACGACGAGGAGGCTCAGCTCGGTGACCAGCGGTGCGGCAACAGTTCGTCGATCCGGGTAGCTGGGTGAGTCGGCAGGCGATCCAGCACGTCCTTGAAGTAGGCGTAGGGGTCGTGCCCGTTGATGCGGGCCGAGTGCAGCAGCCTCATGATGGCGGCCGCTCGCTTGCCCGCCCGCAGGCTTCCGGCGAAGAGCCAATTCGATCTGCCGATCGCGATCGGGCGGATCGGGTTCTCGACCCAATTGTTCGAGATCGGCACATCGCTGTCGCTCACGAAGTGCGTGAGCGAGGCTGATCGCCTTCACGGGCGGGCGGCATCACGGTTGTGATGGCCCAGCGACGCCGGGGAGGTGGCACGGTGGGCAAGGGCTGCGCGGGGCGGGGCCCATAAGAATTCGTAAAAGTTCAGAGTTGAATGAACGAAATCCGTAAAAGTTCAGAGTTGAGTGAGCACGGAGTTCAGGACTCCTTGAGCATGGTTTGTCCAAGTGCTTGATCTGGCAGTGGGTCGAGTTCAGAACTCAATGAACTTCGACAGCGGCGCCGGGATGCGATGACCGATGATCGACCTCAGACGGTGTGAAGACCGCATGCAGGGCCGATCGCCGCTCGCGGCGGACATTCCCGCGCAGGAGCGCGTCCCGGCGCTGCCTCGCGCAACTACCAACTTTCGGCAAAAGGTGCGCGGGGACGCTGCATTGCCCGTCTCAGATGCGCAGCGAAGTCAGCTCAAGGCTGGGTGCTGCCGTTCTCGATGGCCCTCGCCGCTGGCAGCTATCGACCCAGAGCGGTCCTCCGTCCCATCGAAATCGCGGCTTAAAAGCAGTCGTTCAGCGGCTCGACGCGCAAGCCGCAGGGCGGGGCGCGACTCGCCCTACACGACTAACGGATGGAACATTCCGCCTCGAGCCAACGATCAAGCGTGGTGTTCAGCGATCGAAAGTCGGCGGGATCCATAGACCCATGGTCAACCATGAACAGCTTGCATTCGAGATCGTCGAGCGAGATCAAGATCGCGCTTCCCCCACTGTCGTCACCTATCGCGATGTAGCCCGGGCAATAGACCTTGGACTGAAAGGTCTCGTTTCGCTCGATGACGTAGTCAAGCGGGTACAGCAGCACTTGTTGCCCGATGACCTCGTCGCGAAAACTTGGCAGCAATGTACGGTAGAGCTTGGGCAGCGGTTGACCAGCCCATTCCTCGACGTCTGATAGTGAAGTGGCCATTGGCACAGGTTTCCTCTAAGCCGATTACGTGTTGCGTGGAGATCGTCACCGATTTCTGCTCAACAGTGGAGCACGCGCAAGATCACCCGCCCGGTTGGGCGTGCGCCCTGAAGTTGTCCTTTGCCATAGTCCGCTCCTGGCCGAGACCAGCCCTCCTACGCGGCAGCGTTGACCGGCAGCACCCGCTGCAGACCTGCCTGCCACCATGTGGAGGTCAGGACCAGGCTGGATGCGGTCGTTCGCGGCAAGCCTCACCGCCGTCAGCTTGCGACCCAATGCCGCCAGCGACTTGGGTGATTTGATTTCCTGGAAGGAGTCACGCGCGCATGAGGAGACTGCATCGTCCAAATGGGACTACTTCAGCTTGATGTGCAAGTGATTGAAGCCAGCAGCATCTGTTGTCTCCTTGATCTCCAGATAATGGTATTGCTTCCGCACCAAGTCGCTGAGCTTGCTAAAGCCGTAGTTCCGCGGATCAA
>JACCDO011136963.1_pt1 | contig 13700 bp, 9 predicted proteins | sample 7446101 | NCBI WGS metagenome assembly JACCDO01 (sample SAMN15323440, study PRJNA562643) | freshwater metagenome | isolation source: river surface water | place: USA:Blue River Watershed | collected 2017-08-16
CAACAGCCAACAGCCAACAGCCAACAACCTTTCACCCCCCCAAATACCACGCCTGTAATTGCGGGCCCCAGAATAAGGCGATGGCGCCTGCGGCGGCGAGGTAAGGGCCGAACGGAATTGGCACATGGCGGTCGTGGCCTTTGCCGACCACTAAGGCCACACCCACCAAAGCGCCAACCACCGAAGCCAGCAACAGCACGATGGGCAAACTCAGCCAGCCCAACCACGCGCCGATGGCCGCCAGCAGTTTAAAGTCGCCATAGCCCATGCCCTCTTTGCCCGTGGCCCACTTAAAGAGCCAATACACCGACCACAAACTTAAATAGCCCGCCATAGCCCCCAGCACCGCATCCGCCAGCGGCACCCAATGCCCGGACACATTAAACAGCAGCCCCAACCACAGCAACGGCAAGGTGAGCTGATCGGGCAGTAATTGGCTATCCACATCAATCAGGGTCAAGGCCAACACGCACCACAAAAATAGTGCCGCCTCTAATGCCTGCACGCCGGGGCCAAAGTGCAACGCGGCCCCCGCCGCCAGCAGCCCACTCAGCAACTCCACCACCGGATAGCGGCCACTAATCGCCGTGCCACAGTGGCGACAACGGCCACGCAGCAGCAACCAACTGAGCACGGGCATGTTGTCGTAGGCGGCAATCGGGTGCTGGCAGTGGGGACAGTGGGAGCGGGGGCGGAATAAATTCAGCGGTGCCCTGCCCTCTTGGGCCTCGCCGCGCATATCGGCGCACATGGCGCGCCATTCCCAGTCCAGCATGCGCGGCAAACGATAGATGAGCACATTCAAAAAGCTGCCCACCAGCAGCCCGAGCAGTAACAGCAAGCCCAGAAACGGCCCCGGCTGACTGTAAAACGCCACGAACGCCATCACATCACCGACGCAATCTTGAAAATAGGCAAATACATAGCCAGCACCAGCCCACCAATCAACGCCCCTAACACCACCATAATGATCGGCTCCATAAGGCTCGACAGACTCGCCACCGCGTCATCCACGTCTTGCTCGTAGAACTCCGCCACCTTGGCGAGCATGGAATCCAACTGCCCGGCCTCTTCGCCGATGGCCACCATTTGCACCACCATATTGGCGAACTGCTCGCTGTTTTGCATCGACAAGGACAAGCTCGCCCCGGTGGTGACAGCGCTGCGTATGGATTGGGTGGCCAGCTCATAGACACGATTCCCCGCCGCCGCCGCCACAGAATCCAAAGCCTCCACCAAAGGCACCCCTGCCGAGGACATGGTGGATAAGGTACGTGCCCAACGGGCCACGGTGGCTTTGCGCACAATCACGCCAAAAATCGGCACTTGCAGCAGCAGACGATCCATGGTGAAGCGCAGGGCCTCTGATTGCCGCCATGCCCGCACAAAGGCAAAGCCCGCCACAATCAGCAACAGCATCACCCAGAACCAATAATCCACAAACGCATCCGACAAAGCGATCACAAACAACGTCGGCGCGGGCAATTCCGCGCCAAAGCCCGCGAACATCTTTTTAAATTCGGGAATCACAAACAGCATGATGATGGCGGTGATGATGACCGCCACCACCATCACCGCAATGGGATAGGTCATGGCCGAGCGAATCTTGGCCTTGATCGCCAAAATCTTTTCTCGGTAGGTGGCGAGCCGATCCAACACCCCTTCCAAAATCCCCGCCTGCTCCCCAGCGGCCACCAGATTGCAAAACAAAGCATCGAAATACAGGGGATGGCGCCGGAAGGCGGCGTTCAAGCTACTGCCGGTTTCCACGTCGGTGCGAATATCGTTAAGCAAGCTGGTCATAGCCGGATTGGGCGCGCCCTTGGCCACAATGTCGAAGGCCTGCAAAAGCGGCACCCCGGCTTTAATCATGGTGGCTAACTGGCGGGTAAACAGCGCCAAATCCCGCTCGCTAATGCGTTTGATGCGGCTGGCGCTTTGTTTTTTGACCGTCACGCCGCTCACACCCTGGCGACGCAGCGTGGCTTGCACCATGGCAACGCCCATGGCCCGCATTTCTCCACGCACTAATTTGCCGCTGCGGTCTTTGCCCTGCCACACAAACAGGCTCTCTTTAGGCCCCGCCGCATCGCCACTGGGCCGCGCTCCTAGCGCCATCGTGCTCTCCTGTGGGTTTCTGGCTAGTAGTCGTTGGTATTGGCCAACACTTCTTCCAACGAGGTCAGGCCTTGTTTGACCTTATTCAAGCCGGAACGGCGCAAATCCTGCACGCCCTCCCGGCGCGCCAAAGCGGCAATATCCAAGGCATTACCGCCGCTCATAATCAAATGCGCCACGGTTTCGCTTACCGGCATCACTTGATAAACCCCCACCCGGCCCCGGTAGCCGGACTGTTTGCAACGCTCGCAGCCCCCGGCGGTGTACAGCGTCCAACTGCCGTCCAGTTCCCCCTCCAAAAAGCCCGCTTGCAGCAATACGTCTTTGGGGATGGTGCTGGGGCGCTTGCAGGAACACAGCTTGCGCACCAAACGCTGGGCCACGATGCATACCACGCTGGAGGCGATGTTAAACGGCGCCACGCCCATATCCACCAAGCGCGTTAAGGTGCCAGGGGCATCGTTGGTGTGCAACGTGGACAGCACCAAATGGCCCGTTTGCGCAGCCTTCACCGACACTTCCGCCGTCTCTAAATCGCGGATTTCCCCCACCATAATCACATCGGGATCTTGGCGCAGGAACGAGCGCAAGGCCGAGGCAAAGCTCAGCCCGGCCTTGTCGTTGATATTGACCTGATTGATGCCGGGCAAATTAATTTCCGCCGGGTCTTCCGCCGTACAGATATTGGCCCCCGGCTTATTCAATAAACTCAAGCAGGTGTACAGCGACACGGTCTTACCACTGCCCGTGGGGCCTGTGACCAACACCATGCCGTAGGGGCGATTAATGGCGCGCAACAGCGCCTCTTTTTGCCCCGGCTCGTAGCCCAGATTGTCGATATTCAGCAGCGCAGACGAGGATTCCAAAATCCGCACCACAATCTTTTCGCCAAACAAGGTAGGCAAAGAGCTGACCCGAAAATCCACCGCCCGCGCCTTGGACAGCACCAATTTCATCCGCCCATCTTGGGGCAAGCGCTTTTCAGAAATATCCAGCCGAGAAATCACTTTCAGCCGGGAGGCGATTTTTTCCTTGAGCACAATGGGCGGCTGGGCCACCTCGCGCAGCACGCCATCGGTGCGATAGCGAATGCGGTAATAGCGCTCGTAGGGCTCAAAATGAATGTCAGACGCCCCTTCGGCGATGGCGTCCAGCAAGATTTTCTGGATAAAGCGCACCACTGGCGCGTCATCCACCTCCGCCAGCCCGGCCTCCATCTCCTCCGGCACCACGGCGGCCTCGGTACTCAAATCCGCGTCCAGCTCGTTGCCCGCCAGCTCTTGCAGGGTGGTGGCCACCGACTCGGTGAAGCGATTCACCAAGGCCGTGAGCTTATCCACCTCCACCACCACCGACTCCACCACCATGCCGGTCTGGAAACGCACATCATCCAGCGCCCGTTTCAAGGTCGGGTCGGCCACCGCCACCGCTAAACGGTTCTTCCGTTTCATCAGCGGCAAAATCTGGTGGGAGCGAATCAGCTTTTTATCCATCGCCTCCACGGGAATGAAGGCTTCGTCAAAGCCCTGCAAATCCAAGAGCGGCAAATGAAAGGTGGCCGAGGCAAATTGCGCCACCGCCAGCGGCGTCATGCGGCCACTGGCCACCAATTGCGCCACAAACGTCACCCCACCGGAATTGCTCTGGGCCGTCAAATCCACCGCCTCGGCTTCGGTCAAATGGTTTTCCTGGACTAAAGCCCAGGCCAAGCCGCTCAAAGAGGAATGTGGAATTGCCATAGATGGGTTCGCTAACAACGACGAAAGGCGCGATTATAGCCTCGGCCTCAGAACAGACCGGGCTGGGGTGCCGCACAGGCGCCCCGTTCCGTGGCAAGGCGGCGCTTACAGCGGCTTAAACAGGCGCACGGTTTTAATCATGCGGTCTTGGGTATGCACCACTTCCATGGGCACATTGCCAATTTTGACGCTCACCCCGGCCTCCGGGATGTCTTGGAAATGCTCCAGAATCAGACCATTCAAGGTCTTCGGGCCATCCAAAGGCAAGGACAACCCCAAGGCCCGATTCAATTCCCGCAGGCTGCGGCTGCCATCCACCAAAGCCGTACTGGGCAAACCCGGCTGCCAGGCCAGATGGCTGCGGCTTTCCGCCATGCCAGTGCTGAATTTGCCGATCAACTCCTCCAGCAAATTCTCTAAGGTCACTAAGCCCACAATCTCCCCGTACTCATCCACCACCAGGGCGATACGCTGCTTGTTCTCTTGGAAATACTGCAATTGCGACAAGGCCGGCGTGGATGCCGGCACAAAATACGCCTCGGTCAAACTCTCACGCAGGGCGGGCACCGTCACCTCCCCGGCCACGCACGCCGCCAACACCCGGCGCAAATGCAAAATCCCCACCACTCGATCCGTGTCCCCCTCGTGGGCCGGTAAGCGCGTGTGAAAGCTGCTACAGAGCTTGTGCCGAATCTCGTCCAAAGGCGCCGCCAGATTGATGCTCTCCATCTGCCCTCGCGGCGTCATCACGTCTTCCACCGTGATGTGCTCCAGATCAAACAGATTCACCAAAATGCTGTGATGCTTGGGCGGAATAAAGTGCCCGGCTTCTAGCACCAACATCCGCAACTCTTCCCGCGACATGGTGGGCGTGTGGCTCATCTCCGCCTTCACCCGCAATCCTGATAGCAGCGCCCGCACAAACAAATTCACGAACCACACCACCGGATACACCAGCTTCAAAATCGGCGTGAGCAAATACCCCAAAATCGGCGCCAAACGATCCGCATGGGCCGCCCCCACCACCTTGGGGGTAATCTCGGCAAACACCAGCATCACAAAGGTCACAGACAAGGTGCTCGCCCCCAGCACCCACTCTTCATTGCCAAAAAAACGCACGCAAATCACCCCAGCCACCGTGGCCGAGCCCGCGTTAAACAAGGTATTGCCCAACAGAATCAGGCCCAACAACTTATCCGTGTGAGCCAGTAAATCCAAAGCGAGACGCGCCCCCCGATGCCCCTGCTCCGCCGCATGCCGCAAGCGAAAGCGATTGGCCGCCATCATCACCGTCTCGGAGCCGGAGAAAAAACCAGAGAACACCAACAAGAACATCAGCGCAATAAACAGCGCCGATAAAGGCAGATCGTCCATGAAAACTTGCTAAGAAGCCCGCAGGCAATGGCGGGCAATGGTAGCACCGATGCACGACAGGGGTGTGACACATAAGCTCTTCGTAAGAAGTTCTTCTAGTATTGCTCGTTGCCAGCAATGGGCCTCTTGCAGGCAACTACAGACGGACTTTCTACGAAGAGCTAATCGCTTTTCAAGGCAAACACTATCAACTGACAGCCATAAACTTGAGGGAAATTCTTATGGGGAGATTAGCCTGCAATAATCTTTTTCGCCTCAATTTCAATTTCTACAACACGTTCAAGAGCATACTCCAGGTCTTTTTCTGTTTGCCGTCCTTCCTTTAGATCATTAACCAACGCATCTAATTTCATATTAACCGCCCCCATAGAGATCATCTGAGATATCGACATTCCCTCAGGAGCATTACTTGGATTTAAAATACCATTCCGCAAACCATTTACTTTTCTAACCAACAAGTCCTCTACAGACATATCGGCTCCTTTCTTTAAAATATAGCTAAAATCCTCAATCATTTCCTGAGTTTTATGGTGATCATCACCTAAACACATCCTACAAATACCCAGGGCCTTTTCCATCATTTCTTTTGCCGCAGATACCTCTCCTTTCCCATAAAGTAACGCTGAAAAACTGGCAAGCCTATTAGCAACCACAACACTATCTTTACCAAAATATTTTTCTTCTATATTCAACGCCTTCTGCATAAACTCTTCTGCCAAACCAAAGCGATTAGTTTTTGCATACACATGAGCCAGATTTCCAAGTCTAACAGCTGTATTCGGATGCTCTGCCCCAAAAAACATTTCATCAATTTCCAAAGACTGGTCTAGTAGCGCCTCCGCCCCTTTGTAATCACCCTTATCGTAAAGAATAACTGCCAGATTACTAGAAACAAATGCAACATCCGGATGTTTAATATCAATTTTTTTTGCCATGTCCAAAGCTTTTCTTGTAAGCGTTTCCGCCTCATCTAAAGCACTCTCATCCTGCAAACGTTGGGCCATATTAGCAAGGCGATATATTATTTTTTCATGACTATTGCCAAACATCTTCTCATCAAACTCAAGCGCTCGACGACTAAATTCGCTAGCTTCAGAATAACAACCAAGACGCGACAAAACTATCGAAAGATTATTTAAAAAAACCCCTAAGCTTTCACGAAAAATATCTTGATGACTTGATATATCTACAGCTTTACGCAAAAACACTTCAGCTTCTTTATACTTCCCAAGCACTCTAAGAAAATTACCGTAATTTCCATATATTACACAAAGCGCAGGAGAATCATCCCCATAAAATTTTTTCTCCATACCCAACGAAATACGATAAAAGAAATCCGCATCAACGTAAAATCCCTGTTCTTCCAGATACATTGCCAATTGCATCGGCAATCTACCATTCACATCCTCAAGCACATCACCCGAAGCCAATTGAGCTATTTTTTTTCCATGAGAAATGAGAGATTTCATTACAGCCCAATTCTCAACTTTATCCGAAGCAGCAGGAATTGAGACATTCAACCAGCGCCACGCCATGCTTAATGAACAACTCTTTTCTTTATTATTCTGTTCATTAAGTGACATTTCCTGAATTAAAGAATGAATAATTATTTTCCCTTGATCCCCATAGATCTTTATTAATGAAAAGCCAGCCAATTCCGATAATTGCTCAGAAAATTGATTGCTTTGAGCATCAACCCGACCAGCAGGAATAACATCAACCGGAATAGCATCAGATGAAAACCAACTTAAACACTGAAGAAGTTTTTTTGTTTCAGGCCCTAACCGTTCAAAATTAGCTAACCACGCAGAATGAAAACTACTGGGATAATACGTAAGTCTCTTGTTATTCCACTTCAGTGACTCATCAGAAGATTCATTCCAGCGCTGAAGATAAGACTTAAAACCAATCCTCATCATTGAAATATAAGCAGCAGCGAGTTCAAGCATCAAAGGATAACAACCTAACGTATGAGCCAATTTAGCAGCATCAGCATACTCCTCACTATCTATTGAGCGTTTTCCAAACGTTCTTTCTAGTAGAAAGTATGTAGCCTTTTCAGAGTCCAATACATTAAGTTCATGTACCCCCACCGCTGCGCCCCAGTCCGCAATACGGCTAGTAATTAGCACATGCCCTCCTCTCAAACCATGGGCCAATTCTTGGGCTTCATCAGCGGTTGGTTCATCTTGTATCCCATCTATGATTAGCAACCAACCAGGATTACCACGAAGCCAGGACAATACTGCTTCGCGTTGTTTATCCTCATCCTTAACAATCTCATCTGACAAATTAAGTGGCAACACGCAACTTAGCCCAGCCAAGTTACGATTAAGGGACGAAGTATCAGAAGCCATTACAAACAGCAAAGCACAGTATTCTGATTGATTTTTTCTTGCATACTCTAAAGCAAATCGAGTTTTACCAATCCCTGGCGGACCATAGACAACAAATACCCTTGCCAGATCACCAACGATACCCCCTGAAAAATAACTACTTAACCTTCTTTCATCCAAATCTCTACCAACAAACAATGCCCCCAAATCAACACCCGGCAAATTATTATACTGATCAAACTCTAATATAACGCCAGGAAGAAAGGTTTTAATACTGGCTCGAATTTTATTAACCAGCTCATCATCATCACTAAAATAAACTTCGACATAATGATGAGCACGTTTCAAACTCTCTAAGTGAGCAACCTGTAATTCTTGCTCTCCAGAATGACTGACAAAAGAAATTTCTCTGCGAGCAGATTCAGTTGCTTGGGCAATAAGCAGAGGACGACACCAATAATGTGCAAGCCATGCCTCCCATTGGGTATACGTCAAATTAATTCCACCATTCGGAAGCAGTCCAACAATATCAGGATATTTCTTTTTTATAGCTGCCAACGATATCTCATGGGCGGCTTCTCCTGCCGCTGTTCCTACGAGGTGTATCACCAAATCACTTGATTGTATTAGGTGACTTAATTTTTCTAAAGTAGGAAGCCCTGCCGGAGGCAAAGACTCTTGTAGCAATATTCGTTGCCCTGGCAATTTCAAGCGGGCATCAAGTAATAATCTATAGCGCCTAAACTCATCACTAACTGCCGAAATAAAAATATTTATTGGTTTTTTTGTCGCCATCACGAGAACCTTTGGAGGCCATATAAAAAAACAGCTAAGCTATTCATAAGACGAGCTTCTAGTTGTCAAATTCCCTCCCCCAACTACACCCGCCCCAAAATCACCTGACTGACGAACATGGAGCCGACGTAGGCGAGGAGTAAGGTGGAGAAACCGGCCAGGGTCCAGCGTAGGGCTTTGCGGCCACGCCAGCCCCAGACGTGGCGGCCAAAGAGCAGCACGGCGAATAGCAGCCAGGAAATCATGGCGAACACGGTTTTGTGGCTGAGTTGCATGGCTTTGCCAAACAGGGCTTCGGAGAAAAACACGCCGGAAATCAAGGTGGCGGTGAGCAGCAGGAAGGCGATGCCGATCAGGCGGAACAGCAGCGCTTCCATGGTGAGTAGCGGCGGCAAGGCGGCTAAGGCGCGGGACAGGCGGCCTTGATGCAGGCGTTTTTCGGCGGCGGCCATGAGCAAGGCGTGCAAGGCGGCCAGGGTAAACAGGCTGTAGGCCAGCATGGCGATAATGAAGTGGGCGCGGAATACCGCAGACGAGGCGTCCACGGCCAGAGGCGGTGCGGGGAATAGCACTGGCAGCACGGCACAGAGGGCGGCCAGCGGCAAGCCCAGACTTTGCAGGCCTTCTAGGCGGGTAGAGAGGCTTTCAATCCAGTACACCGCCAGGGCCAGCCACGACATCATGGCCAGGGCGCTGGCAAAGCCAAAGTGCATTCCTCCATCTTGGAATAGGTCGCTATGCAGGGCTAAACCTTGGATGAGCAAGGCCAGCAGCAGCAGCCAGCGGGGCCAGAGTGCGTCTTTGGGACGGTGCTTTAAGGGGGCGGGAGCGGCGGCGGCTTGACGGTGCCAATAGTGGACGGCCAGTAGTGCGTAAGCGGCGGTAGGCAAGAGATGCAGTAGAATCGCGAACATTTCACATTATCCGAAGGTGCTCGCCGTGATTTATGGGCATGAACACCTTCCTACTTGGTTGTTATAGGCAAGCCCTTGCTTGCCGTGACCGTAAGTCTAACCCATTGCATCCCGGTGCGGGATTATCCGAATACCATGCTCGACAATCTAACCCAACGATTAGCCAAAGTCGTTAAGACCGTACGGGGCCACGCTCGCCTCACCGAAGACAACATTGCCGAGGCTCTGCGCGAAGTGCGTATGGCCCTGCTGGAGGCCGATGTGGCCTTGCCCGTAGTCAAGGATTTGGTCGCCAAGGTGAAGGAAAAAGCCTTGGGCCAAGAGGTCATTGGCAGCCTAACCCCCGGCCAAGCCCTGGTGGGCGTGGTGCATCGGGAGCTGACCGAATTGATGGGCGGCACCCACACCGGCCTGAACCTCGCCACCCAGCCCCCCGCCGTGATTTTGATGGCCGGTTTGCAAGGGGCGGGTAAGACCACCACCACCGCCAAGCTGGGCAAGCTGTTAAAGGAACGTTACAAAAAGAAGGTGCTGACCGTCAGTTGTGACGTGTATCGCCCAGCGGCTATTGAGCAGTTGCGCTTGGTGTCTGAGCAAGCGGGGGTGGATTTCTTCCCCTCGCAAGTGGGCCAAAAGCCGGAAGACATCGCCCTCGCTGCTGTGGATTACGCCAAAAAGCACTATTACGACGTGCTGTTTGTGGACTCCGCTGGTCGTCTGGCCATCGACGAAGCCATGATGGCGGAAATTAAAATGCTGCACGCGGGCATTAAGCCCATCGAAACCTTGTTTGTGGTGGATGCCATGCAGGGCCAGGATGCGGTCAATACCGCCCGCGCCTTTAACGAAGCCCTGCCCTTGACTGGCGTGGTGCTGACCAAGCTGGACGGGGATTCCCGTGGCGGTGCGGCCCTGTCAGTGCGCCATGTGACCGGCAAGCCCCTGAAATTTGCGGGCGTGGGCGAAAAAATCTCCGGCTTGGAAGAATTCCACCCCGAACGTATGGCCTCCCGGATTCTGGGCATGGGCGACATTCTGGGCTTGGTGGAAGAAGCGCAACGGGGCCTGGATCAGCAAAAAGCCATGGACTTCGCCAAGAAGATCAAGTCCGGCAAGAGCTTCGATTTCAATGACTTCAAAGAACAAATCGCACAAATGCGCAGCATGGGCGGTCTGTCGGCGCTGATGGATAAGCTGCCAGCTCAGTTTGCCCAAGCCGCCCAACAGGCCTCCGGGCAGGTGGAAGAAAAAGCGGTGCGGCGCATGGAAGGCATTATTAATTCCATGACCCTGGCCGAGCGCACCAAGCCTGAGCTCATCAAGGCCAGCCGCAAACGCCGCATTGCCGCTGGCGCAGGCGTGAGCGTGCAAGAAGTCAATCGTCTGCTCAATCAATTCGAGCAAACGCAAAAAATCATGAAGCAGTTCTCCAAGGGCGGCTTGAGCAAAATGATGCGCGCCATGAAAGGCATGATGCCGGGCATGCGCTAAGCCGCGCTGTTCACCACCCAGGGGCGTGTTCAGCGCCCCTCTTTTTTCTGTTTATTCCCTGCCCTTGCTATGAAAAAAAATGCTTTTTTGATTGCGCTGCTGTGCGCGCTCTTGGGACTCAGCGCCTGCGGTGAGCCTGAAGACACCCGTCCCGGTCAGCCGGTGGCAAAACGGCAGCAGGCGTTTAAAGCCATTTTCCGGGCCTTTGATCCCATCAGCAGCCAATTGAAAAAAGATCAGTTGGACATGGCCGAGTTGCAAACCCTGGCTGCCCAATTGGCGGAACGGCGCCACGGCCCGTGGGAATTTTTTGGCCCCGACACCCAATACCCGCCCAGCCATACCAAAGACGCGGCTTGGTCTGACCGGCCCCGCTTCGACCAAGAAAAACAGCAGTTCTTAGACGCCACCGATCACCTCTTGGCGGCCATCAAAAATCAAGACCGGCAACAAATCCAAGCCGCGTATATCGAAACGCGGGATCGTTGCGAAAGCTGCCACAAGTTGTTTAAAGGCCGCGCTCATTAAGCCCATTCCGGCCCCCTGTTTCAGTCTGGGGCGTGCGTAACCACGCCCCGGCCTCTTTTGCCCTCACCCATGATGCCCCGCTCCCCTTTTTCGCTCACGCTGCTGGCCTCTAGTGTGGGATTGTTGGCCGCCTGCTCCACGCCGGTGCTGCGAGACAAGCCCCATGCACCACCGCCGCCGCTCACGGTGAGCAATGTTCCCGTCACCAATAGCGCCGCCAGCCCGGCCCCGGCCAAACCCAGCCGCTCCGGTGGCGGCTATTACAAGGATGACGGCCCCGGCGACAATCCACCGCCCGACATGGCGGCCATTCCTGAACCCGTACCGAAAAAAGAGCCTCTACGCCGTGCGGCCAACAAGCCCTATAGCGTGCTAGGCCAAGACTTTCAGCCCTACCAAAGTTTGGTGAACTACTCGGCCCAAGGGGTGGGCAGTTGGTATGGACGCAAGTTCCACGGGCAAATGACCTCCAGCGGCGAAACCTACGATATGTATGGCATGACCGCCGCCCATCCGATTTTGCCCATCCCCAGCTATGCCCGCGTCACCAATCTGGAAAATGGCCGCTCCATCGTGGTGCGCATTAACGACCGAGGCCCCTTTATTGGCGGGCGGCTCATCGACTTGACCTACACCGCCGCCTGGAAGCTGGGCTATGTGGATCGGGGCAGCGCCCAAGTGCGCGTGGACGCCATCATTCCCGGAGAAACGCCGGTTTATGCGGCCACGGAAAGCAAGCCGCCGGTGTGGACGCAGACGGATAACGATCCGATTGCGGTCTTTGCCAAGGAAGAGCGGGAAAAGCCCGCCGCTGGCACCCTGGCCGCCATCAAGACCAAGGGCGGGGTATTCCTGCAATTGGGCGCTTTCTCCAGTAAAGAGAATGCGGAAAGTTTCCGGGAACATCTGTCCAGCAATTGGCCAGAAGCGCCCTTGCGCGTCTTAGCCGCATCAGGCCTGTATCGGGTGCAGTCCGGCCCTTATAACAATCCCCAAGCCGCTAGTGACGCCGCACAACGCCTCAGCTCACAACTGGGCATTAAGCCGTTCGTCGTCAAATAAATCCAAACACCATGGGGGAGCGTGGGGGCGAATGCCTACGCCCCCACTCAGGAGCACCGCCATGCACCGTCTTGCCCTTCTGTTCGCTTTGCTGATCCTGTGCCTGCCCGTTCGGGCCAGGCAAGAGGTGCTGATTACTGTGTTGCACATCAATGATGTGTACCAAATCAGCCCGGTGGATAAAGGCAAGCACGGCGGTTTAGCCCGGCTTGCTACCTTAAAAAAGCAAGTGCAGGCGGAATCGCCCCATCTGCTCATGACCTTTGGCGGCGATACCCTATCTCCGTCGGTGGCCTCTAATCTTTTTAAGGGCGAGCAGATGATTGCCGGGTGGAACGGGGTGGGCCTCGACGCGGCGGTGCTGGGCAATCATGAATTTGATTTTGGCCCCGAGGTGCTCAAACCCCGGCTCGAACAATCGCGCTTTCCTTGGTTAGGCGCCAATGTGCGCGCCAAGGCGGGCCTATTGCCCCCCGTTCCGGCCAGCCTCATCAAAGAATTCAACGGCATCAAAATCGGCCTGCTGGGCGTCATCACCCCCAGCACCGCACACAGTTCTAAGGGCGGGCCGGATATTCAATTCACCGATCCCATCGCCGAAGCGCGCCGCGAAGCCGGGCGCCTGCGGGCCAAAGGCGCGAATTACGTGATCGCCCTCACCCACTTGGATGTGGAAGACGACCGCCGCCTAGCCGAAACCGGCGCTGTAGATTTGATCTTGGGCGGCCACGACCATAGCCTGATCCAAACCCTGGTGGGGCGCACCGCCATTTTTAAAGCCGGTTCCGATGCCCGCCTCGCCGCCCGCTTAGATTTGCACTTTCATCCCGGCCAACGGCGCTTAACCCATCTGGATTGGCAAATGCTAGCGGTGGACAAACAGCTCGCCGATGAGCCCAACACCGCCGCCGTCGTTGCCCACTACGAACAACAACTCAGCAGCCAACTGGATCACCCCGTAGGCAGCACCAGTGTCAGCCTCGATGCCCGCCAAGCCAGCAACCGCTCCGGCGAAACTAATCTGGGCAACTGGCTGGCGGATGTGTACCGCCTGCGCACGGGCGCCGATGTGGCCTTGGTCAATGGCGGCTCCATACGCTCCAACAGTGAATACGGCCCCGGCAAACTGTCGCGCCGCGACATGCTCTCCATCCTGCCCTTTGAAAATCCCATCGTAAAACTGGACATCACCGGCAAAACGCTTAAAGCCGTGCTGGAACATGGCGTCGCCCAGAGCGCCGAAGTGGCGGAAAGTGGCGGCCTGTCCCGCGTCGCCGGCCTGCATTTGAGCTGCCGCGACGGCCAGCGCGTGGGCCAACGCGTGCAAGCCGTGCACGTGCAAG
>JACCDO010461142.1_pt1 | contig 13699 bp, 12 predicted proteins | sample 7446101 | NCBI WGS metagenome assembly JACCDO01 (sample SAMN15323440, study PRJNA562643) | freshwater metagenome | isolation source: river surface water | place: USA:Blue River Watershed | collected 2017-08-16
AGAACATCGCCAAGCACTTGCGCATGCATGTGCAAAACCTGGACCGGAATTGGAAACCTTTTGTGTATTGCTGGCGCGGGGGTCAGCGAAGTGGCGCTTTGGCCCATGTCTTGGGTCAAATCGGATTTTCGATTCGACTGATCGAGGGCGGTTACAAAGCCTTTCGCGAGGCCATGCTCAAGGACTTGGCCCGACTGGCTCCCGGCCTTCAGATGGTGCTGATTCATGGCGCCACAGGGTGTGGCAAAACCCGTTTGCTGCAACACCTCAAAGCCTTGGGCGCACAGGTTCTGGATTTAGAGGGCCTGGCCTGCCACCGTAGTTCGGTTTTGGGTCATGTGCCGGGGCAAACGCAACCCAGTCAAAAGCACTTTGACATGTTGCTCTGGCAAAGCTTGCGCAGCTTGGATCCTTCAAGACCAGTGTTTGTTGAGGCAGAAAGCAAGCGGGTGGGCGCTGTGACCATACACCCCAGTGTTTTCGAGGCCATGCAACGCGCCGATGTGGTCAATCTGGAGGCCCCGCTGGCCGCCAGGGTTGATCTCTTGTGCGAGGACTATCGACATTTCATCAATGATTTGCCCAGCTTCACGACTCGTTTGGCCGCTTTGCGCCCCATCGTTGGCGCACGGGTTCACGATCAGTGGATAGCCTCATGCGAACAAGGCCAGTGGGCCACCATGGTCGAGGATTTGCTGGTTCGCCATTACGACCCCAATTACATCAAGGCTGGCGACAGGCTTTACCCCAAGAGCACCCGTGGGCACCACGTGCACCTCGCCGATTTGAGCGAGACCACTTTGCGCCAATGCGCCGAGCACCTGATTCAAAGCACATCCAAGGCATGAAGTGGCCCAAGTTGACTTCAGTTGGCCTCAGGATGAAATCTCAGGGGAATTAGAAATGAGCCCCGGCTCTTAGCGGGTCAATGGCAAGGCATCTAGGCCAGCTCGCAAGTCGGCGATCAGGTCCTCTGCATCTTCCAAGCCAGTCGAAAACCGCACCAGATGCCCTGGGTGCAAGTGCGCAGGTTGACTGCCGCGTAAGGCCGACCAGGCATAGGGGACGACCAAGCTCATGGGGCCACCCCAGCTGTAGCCCAGCTTGAATCGACGCAAGCCATCGCAAAACGCATCCACCGCTTGAAGGGGCAAGCGGGGATCGAGGATGAGGCTGAAAAGACCAGCTGCCCTGCCCTGGGACCAAGCTTGTTGGGGCGAGGATTCAGTCGCGCAAATGGCCCGCCAATGGGCATGGCCTGGCGAATCTGGCCAAGCAGGATGCAAAACTTGCTTGACCGCTGGGTGAGCATGAACCGCATCGATCAGAATTCTGGCGCTTCGGTCCTGATGGTCGTAACGCATCATGGTGCTGGGCAGTGCCCTGAGAATGGCTTCCACATCATTGGCCCCTACCCCAAAGCCCAGCCGCATGTGCGAGAGCTTGAGGAGTTCGGCCAAATCGTCTCTTCGGGTCATCACCGAGCCCATCAGCACATCGCCGCCACCGCTGGGGTATTTGGTGAGTGCGTGCACCGAGATGTCAACCGATGCAGGGCCAGTTTGTGCGGCGCTGCGCAGTTCAAAGGGATTGAAGGCCAATCCAGCACCCCAGGTGTTGTCCAGCGCAGTGAGCAAACCTCTGGCTTGTGCCGCTTGAATCAGGCCCGGCAAGTCGGGGAACTCCATGGTGACCGATCCTGGAGCCTCCAGCCAGGCCAATTTCGAATTGGGCTGAATGCAGCGGATGAAATCGTCTACCGACAAAGGGTCGTAAAGGCTGTGCGTGATGCCCATTCGCGCCAACTCGCCGTTGGCCAGCACTTTGGCTGGGCCATAGGCATTGGCAGGAATGAGAACGTGGTCACCAGAATGCAACAGCGCCAAATTGGTTTGTGCGATGGCCGCGAGTCCACTGGGAACCAAGACCGCATGGCGTCCGCCTTCAAGCGTGCACAAACGCTCTTCCAAGATGAACGAGCTGGGTGTGCCGTGCAAGCCATAGGTGTAGCCGCTTTTGTTCTTCCAGTCACGGGTGCGCATCGCAGCCACCGACGGGAAAAACACGGTTGAGGCTTTGAAGATGCCGGGCTGGGGCGCTTCGAATTCTTCGGGCGCTTGATAGGGATGCTGGATCAGTTCGGTGTTGCGTCCCATGGCGTTGGCCTTTGTTTCAGAGGGTTGACGAAACCAGCCTCAAATGCGCCACTTCTCAAGTAATTTTTCGGGGCGCATGTTGTCGTACGGCTCAAACGGCTGATGAATCCAGGGGTTGGTGGAGAGGAATTCCACCGAGTAATCGGGTTCGAACGAGGAAACGCCTTTGGTCCAGATGACTGCGGTGCGAAGCTCGGTGATGGGTGAATACTGGGTTCTGAGCAAATCGACCACCGCCTTGAGCGTGTGACCGGTGTCAGCGAGATCGTCGACCAACAACACACGACCAGCGATTTCACCTTTAGGGGTGGTGATGTAACGGGCAATGTCCAAATGCCCCTGTATGGTTCCCGCCTCGGCACGGTAAGAGCTGGTGGACATGATGGCCAAGGGTTTGTCGAAGATGCGTGACAGGATGTCGCCTGGTCGCATGCCGCCGCGAGCCAAACACAATATGGTGTCGAACTCCCAACCCGATTGGTGGATCTTGAGCGCCAGCTTTTCGATCAGGTTGTGGTATTCGTCGTAAGAGACATAGAGGTGTTTGCCGTCTTCAGTCAACATGCTGGACCTTTGGGATGAGTTGAAACGTTATGCGCGGAATGGATCTTTGATCAGGATGGTGTGATCGCGATCGGGGCTGGTCGAGACCAGATGGATGGGCACGCCACAGACTTCTTCGATGCGACGAAGGTAGCGCTGTGCAGCGGCTGGGAGACGGTTGAATTCGGTGACCCCCACGGTGGTGTCGTTCCACCCCGGCAAGGTCTCATAAATGGGTTTGCAGCGTTCAATGTCGTCTGCACCCAAAGGCAGAAGGTCTATGGTTTCGCCATCCAGCTCGTAACCCACGCAAAGCTGCAGCTCTTTCAAACCGTCCAGCACATCGAGCTTGGTGATGCAAAGACCGGACAAGCCATTGACTTGGGCACTGCGCTTGAGCAGTGCGGCATCGAACCAGCCACAACGGCGGGACCGACCCGTGGTCACGCCACGCTCGGCGCAACAGTGGAGAGGTGATAACCCACGGTGCCTGGAGTTTCCCAATCGAGTTCGGTGGGGAACGGGCCGCCACCGACACGGGTGCAATAGGCCTTGGTGATCCCAAGAACATAGCCCAGCAACTGTGGGCCCACGCCTGAACCTGCAGCCGCATTGCCCGCCACACAATTGCTGGAGGTCACAAAGGGGTAAGTGCCGTGGTCAATGTCGAGCAAAGTGCCTTGAGCGCCTTCAAACAAGAGGTTGCCACCCGCACGGTGGGCTTCGTTTAATTCGCGCGAGACATCGCCCACCATGGGTAAAAGGGCTTTGGCGTGTTCCAAAGCCTGATCACGAACCGCCTTGAAATCCACCACAGCACCTTGAATAAAAGCAGAGAGGGGCTGGTCTTTGAGCCAAACCGCTTTGCTCCAATCCATTTGGTCTGCACCCAGCAAAGCCAACTGGGCGTTGTAATGCGCCAGCAATTCTTTGAGCTTGCGCTCAAAACGCTCAGGGTGTTTGAGGTCTTGAACCCGCAATGCACGGCGCGCCACCTTGTCTTCGTAAGCGGGGCCTATGCCACGGCCAGTGGTGCCAATTTTGGCGGCACCTGATTTCTCTTTGGCCACTTCGCGTGCGACGTCTAGGGCGGCATGGAAAGGCAGGATCAGTGGACAACCTTCACTCACGCGCAATCGCGAGCGGACTTCAACCCGAGCCAACTCCAGGCCCTGAATTTCTTCCAGCAATTTGCCCACCGAGAGAACCACGCCATTGCCGATGTAGCAACGCACACCATCTCGCATGATGCCGCTGGGAATGAGGTGCAAAGCGGTTTTGACCCCATTGATGACCAAGGTGTGGCCTGCATTGTGGCCACCTTGGAACCGCACCACGCCAGTGGCGGTTTCGGTCAGCCAATCGACCAATTTGCCTTTGCCTTCGTCGCCCCATTGGGTACCGACAACCACCACATGACGACCAGGAATCGCACTCATTGCATTGTGTTCTTGTGAATCAATTGGACAAAGTCTGAACGACCCAATGATCGCCGACACGGATGAGTTCACGATCGCAGTCGAATTCGTCGACTTCGCTTTCGTGGCCCGGTAAAACGCAAACCACCGTATGACCTTGTCCACGCAGGCGGGCAATGGCGGAACGCAGTTCTTGGTCTTCGCTCCAAGGCGCCCGGATGGCCGCCCCCAACGCCAAGGCAGGCACCTGTTGGACCCAGGTTTTGAGGTCAAGGCTGAAACCCACTGCCGGGCGCTTACGGCCAAAAGCAGCGCCCACTTCGTCGTAGCGCCCGCCCCTGAGGACCGCATCGCTGCAACCGGGTGAATAAGCGGCAAAACGAACGCCGGTGTAGTAGGCGTAACCGCTCATGTCGGCCAAATCAAAGGACACCGGCAAATCAACGAGATGCCGCGCTAACCAGCGCAGGTCGTCCAGGGCCTTGAGGGCCTTTGGAAAAGCCTTGAGGGCCTTGCTGGCCTCATCGAGCAAAGAGAGATCGCCATAGGCCTGAACCAAAAAGGCCAAGGATTCCCGGATTTGAGGGTTGAGCGATTGAGACAAGGAGGCCACACTGGATTGGCTTTTGGTTGCCATCGCATCGCGAAGTTCTGACTGCTGACGAACATCCAAACCGGTGGCTTCCAACACCGCAGGAAAGATGCGGGCATCACCCAGATCGAAACGAACGCCAGTGAGGCCCGCTTCTTGAATCAGGGCTTGAGCCAGGTCCAGGGCCTCCAGATCGGCCTCTAATCCATCATGTCCGAAGATTTCAGCACCCAATTGCAAAGGCTCTCGACTGGCGCGCGCGCGGCTCACGCGCGTGTGCAACACAGGGCCGCAATAGCAAAGCCGGGTGACGCCTTGTCGGTTGAGCAAGTGGGCATCGATTCGAGCCACTTGAGGGGTAATGTCTGGCCTGACACCCAAGGTTTTGCCTGAGAGCTGATCAACCAGCTGGAAAGTGTCCAAGGCACGTTGACGTCCAGCACCGGTGAGCAAAGCCTGCAGGTGCTCCACCATGGGCGGAATGACCAATTCATAGCCATGACGCCGTGCGACATCCAGGAGGTCGCGTCGTAAATCTTCGATGTGCCTGGCCTCGGAGGGCAGGACATCGGCGATGTGGTCAGGGAGAAGCCAGGCGGACATGCAGGAGTTGGGTTCGGTAGAAGCTGATCATTCTAACGAGCCGAACCCACCCTCAGGCTCGGTTCAGGTTGGCCTGAAACAGGCCAGTCCCGCTTTAGAGAGCCGCAACAATCACTTACGTGGCGCAGCCGCAGCCCCAGGGCCTTTCATGACGCTGAAAAAGTCGGACGATGGATCGATGACCATGACATCCGACTTACTTGAGAAGGAGGCCTTGTAGGCTTCCAAGCTGCGGTAGAACTTGGCAAATTGGGGGTCGCGACCAAAGGCTTCTGCATAAATGCGTGCGGCCTCGGCATCGCCCTGCCCTTTGATTTGCTGGGCATCGCGGTAAGCATTGGCCAAGGTGATTTCGCGTTGCTTGTCGGCATCGGCGCGGATTTTTTCGCCTTCAGCACCGCCGGTTGAGCGCAACTCGTTGGCCACTCGCTTGCGCTCGGCTTCCATGCGGCGGTAAACCGATTCGGTGATGGTGCCCACGTAGTCGGCGCGGGTCATGCGCACATCCACCACCTCAATCCCCCAGGGTTTGGCGCCCGAGACTTTTTCAACAACTTCGCGCTTGACGCGCTCCATGAGTTGCTCGCGCTTGGTCGAAATCAAGTCCTGCACGGTGACCTTGTTGATTTCTTCTTGGAAGGCATTGCGAACCACCCGTGAAAGCTGAACGCCACCGGTGCGCTCATCTAAACCCACGTTGCGGATGTAGGCCGAAGGGTCGCTGATGCGCCAACGAACAAACCAGTCGATCACCATGCGTTGCTTTTCAGCCGTGAGCATGGGTTCGGTGTCAGAAGATTCCAAGGACAGCAAGCGCTTGTCAATGAACCTGACGTTTTGAAAGGGCGGCGGCAATTTGAAATTGAGGCCGGGCTCGGTGATGACGCGCTTGATCTGACCCAGTGAATACACCACGCCAAACTGGCGCTGATCCACCACGAACACCGTGGAGATCAAAAGGGCGAGGAAAGCCACAAAGGCTGCAATGATGATTCCGATTCGATTCATGTTTGGCCTCACTGACGCACATCTCGATCGCGGCCGCGATCATCCCTGCCCCTGAGGTCGGAACCGTTACTGGGCAAGTTGGAGGGGTTGGTATTCACAACAGGTGGCGTTTCGCCAGAGGCCGATGCAGGCCGATTGGGCAAGGCAGTGGCCTGCATGATTTGATCCAAGGGCAAATAAAGCAGGTTGGAGCCTTGACGGGTGTCGACCAGCACTTTGGTCACCCCAGAAAAAACCTGTTGCATGTTTTCGAGGTAAAGGCGGTCGCGGGTAACTTGGGGGGCTTTTTGGTATTCCCCCAGCAAAGACTTGAAGCGTTGGGCATCGCCCTGGGCCTGAGCCACGATGCGGGCTCTGTAGGCCTCGGATTCTTGCTTCAAACGAGCAGCCGCACCCACGGCTCTGGGAATCACATCGTTGGCATAGGCCTCGGCTTCGTTTTTGGCGCGCTCACGCTCTTGACCGGCCTTGAGCACATCGTCAAAGGCCGCTTGAACTTGCTCGGGAGGACGAATGCCCCCTTGTTGCATGTTGATGGCCACCACCTCGATGCCCACCTTGTAGCGGTCCAAGATCTTTTGCATGATGGCGCGAATTCGGGGCGCAATTTGATCGCGCTCTTCAGACAAGGCCATGTCCATTCGCATTTGTCCCACCACCTCTCGAACGGCAGTCTCAGCGGCCTGAGTGACTGCGGTCACAGGGCTCTTGCTCTCAAAGAGGAATTGACGCGCATCGGTCAGGCGGTACTGAACCGCAAATTTGATTTCGACAATGTTTTCATCTTCGGTCAGCATGGCCGAATCGCGCAGCCCCGTTGACTTGACCAAGGTGTCGCGGCCAATGTCGATGGAGCGGATCTGAGTGACATAGACCACTTCGTGCTGCTGAACTGGGTAAGGCACTCGCCAATTGATGCCAGCGCCCACCGTGCTGTGATAGCGCCCAAACTGAGTGATCACGGCTTGCTGGCCTTCTTGGACGATGAAAAAACCACTGCCCAACCAGATGAGACCCACAAGGCCTAAGCCAACACCAAGACCAAAACGGACACCCTTGAACCCGGGGCCACCTGATCCACCGCCATGTTCGGGTGGCTCACCGGAACCACCTGATCCATTGTTTTTGCTGCCTTTGCCCAGCAAGCCCCCCAGCTTTTGATTGAAGTCGCGCCAAAGTTCGTCGAGATCGGGGGGGCCCTTTGGCTGTCGAGGACCACCTGAAGAGGGCCGATTCGGATCATTCCCATTGGACTGCTGGGAATGCGGTGAATCTGGTGAAGAAGAGTCCGTAGGACGTTGATCCTGCGGATCTCTGCCCCAGCGACCGTCATTGAGGTTGAAGATCCACTGCAAGGGCTTAGGCCAGCGGCGAGATGATGGGGTTGAAGGTATCGAGTTCATGATGCAATCAAAGGGCTCTACATCGCATTGTGCCCGGTGGTGACAACACCTGAGGCGTGAAGGGATTCCACGGATGCGACTTCCGGGGATTCACCAGAAAAAACAGGCTGTTGGGCAAGGGCCCAATGGTGAAGCCAAGCGCGCAGGACATCCAGTCCTTCTCCCGATTGGGCACTCACAAAAATTCTGGGGATCGCTTGACCCTCCCATTCGTATTGATCGACTTGGACCATGGGTCTTGCGGTTGCTTCCAATGCGTCGACTTTGTTAAAGACCAACAGCTGAGGGATCTGCGCCGCACCAATTTCTGCCAGGACCTCTTGAACCTGCTGGATTTGTTCGGGGTGATCAGCATGGGATGCATCGACCACATGCAACAACAAATCGGCATCAGCGGCTTCAAGCAAGGTGGCTTCAAAGGCCTCGATGAGGCCGTGCGGCAAATCGCGGATGAAGCCCACGGTGTCTGAAATCGAAACCTGAACCCCTGGGTCTGAGCCGTTTTGCAAAAAGAGTTGCCGGGTGGTCGTGTCCAGCGTGGCAAAGAGTTGATCGGCTGCGTAAGTTCGGGCTTTGACCAGGGCGTTGAACAAAGTGGATTTGCCCGCGTTGGTGTAGCCCACCAAAGAGAACTTGATCATGCCGTGGCGCAACCGGGCACGGCGCTGAGTGTGCCGCTGTCGCTTGACCTTGACCAAACGCTCGCGGGTTCTCTTGATGGCCTCACCGATCATGCGACGGTCCAATTCGATCTGTGTTTCACCGGGGCCGCCGCGCGCGCCAATGCCGCCACGCTGGCGCTCAAGGTGAGACCAGCGGCGCACCAGGCGCGTGCTGAGGTATTGCAGCCTGGCCAACTCCACTTGCAATTGGCCTTCATGACTGCGCGCACGCTGAGCAAAGATTTCGAGGATGAGCAGGGTCCTGTCGTTGACTGGCATGCCCAGATGCCGCTCCAAATTGCGTTGTTGGGCCGGGCTCAGCGATTGATCAAAGAGAATTTCAGTGGCGCCATGGGTTTGGGCCAATTCACGGATCTCATCGGCCTTGCCGCTGCCCACAAACAAGGCTGCATCGGGTGCACGACGCTTGCACGTGAGCGTGGCCACAGGAGACAGGCCTGCCGAGCGGGCCAACAAGCCCAATTCGGTGAGGTCTGCATCAAAGTGGGGACGGCCCAAATCAACGCCCACCAAAAGCACAGAAGGTGACGACAGGGACGTGGAAGCGACAGCGGACAAGGGCGGTGTCCCGAATGGGATCAATCGGCTGAAGAGGTTTCAGCAGCTTCCAGCGGGTTGAAGCTCACTGCGCGGCCCGGAACAATGGTTGAAATGGCGTGCTTGTAGACCATTTGTGTGACCGTGTTGCGAAGCAGGACCACGTACTGGTCAAAGGATTCAATTTGGCCTTGGAGCTTGATGCCATTGACCAAGTAAATTGAAACGGGGACATGCTCCTTGCGAAGCAAATTGAGGTAAGGGTCTTGCAAAAGTTGGCCTTTGTTGTTCACGATATGTTCCGTGTTCGTTATTGAGCTTCAACCATAGCACAGACCCAAGGGCGTTCCGGGCAAAACTCTGCTCGTCCCAGCACATAAAAGGGTCATTCTTTGTAGGGGTTTTGGCTGGTTTTGAATTCAATCCTGAGCGGCGTTCCCTCGAGATCGAAGATCTGTCGAAAACGTCCTTCTAGGTAGCGACGGTAAGCATCGGTCACATGCTCCAGCGAGTTGCCGTGGATGACAATGACCGGTGGATTCATGCCCCCTTGGTGGGCATAACGCAATTTGGGGCGATACATGCCCGAGCGTTTGGGCGCCTGAAACTGAACGGCCTCCAAAAGGCTGCGAGTGAGCTTAGGCGTGGGCATCTTGGTGTTGGCCGATCGATGTGCGTGCGCAATCGCACCCCAAAGCGCTTGAATGCCTTGACGTTTTTTTGCCGATATGAAATGCATGCGGGCGAACTTCAGGAAACCCAGTCTGGCCTCAATGGACCGCTTGACCAATTCGCGCTGGTAATCGTCGATGGCTTCCCACTTGTTGATGGCAAGAACCACAGCCCGCCCAGACTCAAGGATGAAGCCAGCGATGTGGGCGTCCTGGTCGGTGATGCCTTGCGTGGCATCAAGCAGCAACAGGACCACATTGGCGGTTTCAATGGCTTGCAAAGTTTTGACCACGGAGAATTTTTCGATGGCCTCAAAGACCTTGCCCTTGCGCCTGAGTCCTGCGGTGTCGATCAATTCAAACGCCTGACCATTGCGCTCAAACGGAACGCGAATGGCATCGCGTGTGGTTCCGGGCAAATCAAAGGCCACCAACCGTTCTTCACCCAACCACACATTGATCAAGGTGGACTTGCCCACGTTGGGACGACCAGCCACAGCAAGACGAATGGGACGCTCCTCATCGCCCTCTAGGGCTTCAACGGCGTCTTCGTCTTGGATAGGCAGAAGTTCTTCGATGTCATCGAGCAGGCCCCGAATGCCTTGACCATGCGAGGCAGAAATGGGGTGAACCTGACCCAGACCCAGTTCAAAGAATTCAGCCAACTGAAAGCCCTCTTGCATGCCCTCGGCTTTGTTGGCGACCAGGCAAGTGGGCTTGCCCAGCTTTCTCAAGTGATTGGCGATGTCGTGGTCTTGGGCACTCAGGCCTTCGCGCGCATCAACGACAAAGACAACCACATCGGCTTCGATCACTGCTTGGCGCGTTTGCTTGGCCATCTCGTGGTAGATGCCGGTTTCTGCCCTGGGCTCAAAGCCACCGGTGTCAATCACGATCCAAGAGCGTTGACCGATCTTGAGCTGTCCGTAGTGGCGGTCGCGCGTGAGCCCAGCATAGTCGGCCACGATTGCGTCACGACTTTTGGTCAGACGATTGAAGAGCGTGGATTTACCAACGTTGGGGCGGCCGACAAGGGCGATGACGGGATTCACAATGCCTCAAAGCCCCTCGTAAAGGCGAAGCTGGCCATTCTTGCCCAGCATCAAAACGCCTTGAGCGTGGGCAACAGGATCAGCAGCCAAAGCACCGATTCCCGTGGCAAAGCGGCCTTTGAGTTGACCGTCTTTTCTGTTCAGGCTGTAGACCACCCCGTTTTCATCCGCCACCAGCACTTGGGTGCTGCTCAAGATGGGGGTGCGAAGCATTCTGAACTTGAGCATTTCAGAATCCCAAGTCATCTGATTGGCTTGCAAATTCCAGAGCCTCACGACCCCGTTTTCTTGAACATTGGCCAATGCCGACTGATCTGCGCTCACCCCCACCAGCGATGAAGTGGAGCGACTCCAAAGCAACGTTCCGGTCGATGGGTTGACGCAAGACAGCTGGGTCTGAAAGGCCACCACACACAAACGTGTGGGGCTGACCGATGCAGGTGCAATCAGGTCAATGAGGCGCTCAAGGTCATTGACGCCTTTGGCAACGGCCAAGGTGGTTTGCATTTCCACAGTGCCATCATCAGGGTTGATGCGAAGCAATCGAGCACCCTGCCCCACCATCAATTTGTTGTTGACGTGGGTCAAAAGGCCCGCTTGTTGCAAGACCAGCGGATCGGTTTCATCACGGATTTGCCAGATCAGACCACCGCTTTCACCATCCAAGGCCAGGATGGAACGGTCAGCCAGCAACACGAACACTCGTCCGCCAGCAATCAGTGGCGGGGTATAGGACCGGGCAGGCAATCGGATTTGCCAAACTTGGCGCCCACCATGGAGCATCAGAAGTTGATTGGTCTGAGTGATGACCGCCGCGCGAATGCCATCAAAACCCACACCCGAATCCACAGGTGATCGGGCATCGAATTTCCACAACACTTGGCCATTGGAGAGATCAATGACCTGGACCTCACCCTTGGCGTTGGTGAGGGCCACACGGCCTTGTTGAACCGATAAAGCTTGAGCAGGCGCTGCGCCACCTGTGCTGGTTTGCCAGAGCAATCTGGCGGCCAAGGTGGGCACAGCAGGGCTCAACTCTTGAGGTTTGGGCTTGGGTGAGGTGCTACAGGCCGTCAGCCCGCCGCCAAGGGCAAAAACCGTCGCCACAACCAAAGCGATGCGCCAGAACGAAGCGGGTAATTTCATGGTGTGTTCAAAAAGTGAAGGGATCAATTCAAGGTGTCCGCATCGACGCCAAGGGCAGCGAGCTTCACAGACACCAATTGCTTGAGGGACTCAGGAATTTGAGGGTGCTTGTAAGCACTGGTGTAATGTGCCACAGCCTCTTTGCTCTGATTGGCCTTGAGGGCAATGTCGCCCAAGCGGTCTTCATACAGCGATTCAAAACCCGGCGTGGCGGTTTTTTCTGTGAGTGCAGTGCGGGCTTCATCGAGCTTGCCTTGGTCAAGCAAGACACCGGCCAAACGCAAACTGGCTAAAGACACATGTCCGGGATCAGGTGAATGGCTTGCCACCCACCTCAAATGCGCCATGGCTTGATCCACCTTTTGTTGCTCCATGGACCATTTGGCCGCCATGAGTTGGGCCGCACTGGCCGCATGAGTTTTGGGAAATTGGTCTTTGAGGTCTTGTGCTGCGCGATCAGCCAACGTCCAATCGCCAGAGGCCACAGCTTGATCTACGGCATCTTTCATGGCAGAGGCTTCAATGGCCTGCTGGCGTTGCCAATATTGCCAGCCATTCCAAGCCGCAATCCCGCCCATGATGGCGATGAGCACCCAGGAAATGAGGTTGCCCCAACGGTTCCAGAAATGCTTGAGCTCGGCGATTTGCTCTTGTTCTTCTAAATCGAGATGAGAGGACATGATGACTTTCGATCGATGGGGCTGTTATGCCGGAGATTTTAGGAGGGGACCCCATTGGGACCAATCGGCCCAAGGATGGCTGGCTTGGGGCACAGCGGAATCGCGAAGGGCTTTGACAGTGAGAGAGCGATTGGCAAATTCCTCGGAGCCCACAATCAAGGCCCAATTGGCCCCGCTGGCATCGGCCTTTTTGAACTGAGATTTCATGCTGCCCAGACTCACTTGCTGAGCCGATCCAGATTGTGCGGCCGCATGCATCTGAAGCTTGAGACCCAATGAGCGCAAACCCGTCAAGACCGGCATCAAGGCTGAATAGGCCTGTGGATCAGTCACGATGACGTAAGCGTCTAACGAAAGTCCAGCCGCCTGAGCGGATTGTTCTTTGAGCAATTCAAGAACGCGCTCCACCCCCAATGCCCAGCCCACTGCAGGAGCGGATTTACCACCCATCTGAGCAATGAGGTGATCGTAGCGACCACCACCGCAAATCGTGCCTTGAGACCCCAATTGGTGGGTGATGAACTCAAACACCGTGAGGTTGTAGTAATCCATGCCACGAACCAACCTTGGGTTGATGGTGTAGGCCATCCCATGGGCATCGAGCACGGCTTTGACGCGTTCAAAGTGATCCAAGGACTCAGCACCCAGAAAGTCGAGCAGCTTGGGGGCTGACTCCACCACAGCTTGCAGGGCAGGATTTTTGGTGTCCAAAATCCTCAAAGGGTTGGTGTGCAAGCGGCGTTTGGCTTCTTCGTCGAGTGATTCCGAATGCGCCTGCAGATGAGCGATCAATGCCTCTCGGTGGCGCTTGCGTTCTTCGGGTTGGCCCAAACTGTTGAGGTGCAAGGAAATGTCCTTCAAGCCCAAGGCATTCCAGAGTTGCTGGGCCATCACCATCAATTCGGCATCGAGCTCAGGGCCAGGATAGCCCAAGGCCTCAGCGCCCATCTGATGAAACTGTCGATAGCGACCCCGTTGTGGCCTTTCGTGGCGAAACATGGGGCCGAAGTAATAAAGCCTTTGCCCGCCTTCGTAAAGCAAGTTGTGCTCAATCGTGGCGCGAACCACACCAGCAGTGGCTTCTGGCCTCAAGGTCAGGTGTTCACCATTGAGTTTGTCCTCAAAGGAGTACATCTCTTTTTCAACGATGTCGGTGACCTCGCCCAAACCTCTTACAAACAAGGCTGTAGGCTCAACAATGGGTGTG
>JACCDO012415638.1_pt1 | contig 13699 bp, 11 predicted proteins | sample 7446101 | NCBI WGS metagenome assembly JACCDO01 (sample SAMN15323440, study PRJNA562643) | freshwater metagenome | isolation source: river surface water | place: USA:Blue River Watershed | collected 2017-08-16
AGGGATATGTAAGTATATCATTAATTATGACGTTATTACGTGAAATGGGAGTTTTACGAACTGTTCCGGTGTAGACAGTTTTTCGTGGGAGGTTTGCGAAAGGGCCGTGGGAGGAATACGCAATCCCGGGACTATGCTTCGACTGAATCCGGCCCTTGGCTCATCAAGTTGGCTGAGGAAAATAATTTAATTCATTCTTCTTTTTAAGAATATGATATACGCATTTGCAAATCCTAACGATCTGAGTGTATTATTGATGCTCAGATTTTTTGTCTCATTGCATAAGTAATGGTACATTTATACTATGAATGTATTGCGGAAATATATTAAAATTAGTATTTATATGTTAAGTAGTCATTAGTATTTGGTATTATTATTATTATTATTATTATTATTATTAGTAGTAGTAGTAGTAGTAGTAGTAGTAGTAGTAGTAGTAGTAGTAGTAGTAGTAGTAATAGTAATAGTATTAACAGTTGCTAAAGCATCTATATCTTATGTATCTAAAGAAGTAATCCGTACCCAATCACATTACATTTTAAGTGAATTGTGTAAAATCTGGATATGGCAGAGTAATATACGCAGAGTAACAATACTAAAGCAGCCTACATGATGTGTGTAATCATGACCAAGTGCATAAACTTGTACCATTCCAAGTTCCGCCCGCAAAACTTCTGTATACGACCTTTGACGAAGACCATCACGCTCCGCCAAGCGTAGTGGTTTTACTTAGGGGTTCTCAGCAAACATCGTAGAAAGCGGGCTTGGAAGGGGACAAAACTTTGGTTCCGTACTTTTTTGACAACTTTTTTGTGGTCACAGTGGCTGTAAAAAGCATCGCTGAATCGGTAGAAACGTTTAGTCCACAATGAAGCTTGTAACATTGAATAGCGCCAAAGATGATTACTGTGTCTCTAAAGTCTTACTAGTTGCAGCACTTTCTATTGTTCAAGTAGAAGTCACGAGCTGTACTGAAAGTGAAATGTCCAGTATTCCTCCCATTACTGAAAGTAAATCAATGGCACTTCAAACCAGCGATGGATCTTATCTAACAAAACATTTAGAAATAATGAAATATATTTCGAATGCTTCCACAAATACACTGTATGGTAATGGTAATGAAGAATTAAGCACTGTAGAGAAATGGTTAAATTTTTGCTCGACTAATATAGGTAAGTAATTCATGTAAATATCTGTATTTGATTGATCCGCTAATAAAAGCATGCAATTTAACTAGAGGTGCCGTTGCAGTCAATTCTAGCAGTCGTAAATATCAAGAACGGATGCCCTGAATTTCGATTAAGTTCTATGGATGAAAAAAAAGTCATAGAAAAGGCAAAAATTGAAATTTCAAATGCATTCAACGAGCTGGAAACCCAGCTTACTTCTAACACGTTTGTTGCTACTGAAAGAATGACAGTGGTGGATGTTTCTTTGTATTCAATTTGCGGAGCGTTAGTAAACTTATCAATTATAAAGTTATCTCATTTTCCAGCTATAAATCGTTGGTACATGACTATTGATAACAATCGGAATATTAGTTCTGTTGCAAAAAATATTAATGGCACAATTCCAGACAAATTTAAACGAATTCGTTATGTAATGAAGGAACTATTAGCTGAGCATAAGACGGCACTTGGAAAAGAAGTCACTGTTCAAGGTTGGGTTCGCACATCTCGATCTGCTGAGAAAGGCCAAATATTATTTGTTGAATTAAATGATGGATCCACAGTCAAGAGTATTCAACTAGTATTAAACACAAATACTATTGGTTTTGACTCAGTAAGTAATTCTGGAGGTGTAGGTGCATCATTAACCGCAACTGGCACGGTGGTAGCATCTCCAGCCAAGGGACAACACATAGAAATACATGTTAACGAAGCTCTTGTACTTGGCGCAGTATATGGTGGTGATAATGGGGAGATAAGCGGTAAAAATTATCCTATGGCAAAAAAAGCTCATTCATTAGAATATTTACGTGAAATTGCTCATTTACGAATTCGATCGAAATTCTTTTCGTCGGCTATGCGTGTACGTAATGCCATGGCATATGCAACTCATAAATTTTTTTATGAGCGAAAATTTGTATATGTTCATACTCCTCTAATAACTGGTGCCGATTGTGAAGGCGCTGGTGAGCAATTTGCCGTAACTACGCTTTTACCTGATCATGCTAAACTAAGTGAGATTCCTAAAGATGCTAAAGGAAATGTTGATTTTTCTAAAGACTTTTTTGGTCGAAGAACGTGTTTAACTGTTTCTGGTCAATTAAATGTTGAAACGCATGCATGTGCTTTGTCAGATGTGTACACATTCGGTCCTACATTTCGTGCCGAAGAATCTCATACTTCAAGACATTTAGCAGAATTCTGGATGATAGAACCTGAGATTTGTTTTGCTAATTTATCAGATGATATGGCTTTAGCAGAAGATTATGTAAGATTTTGTGCTAAGTATGCATTAGAAAATTGTGCAGATGATTTAGCATACTTCGAGGAAGAATATCCTAATGGAGAAAAGGGATTACGAAGCAGATTATGTAATGTCGTTGAGAATGAATTCGCGCGCATTACATACACCGAAGCCGTCGAATTATTACAAAAAGAAATCGCTTCGGGCAATGCATTATTTGAACGCTATCCTAACTGGGGAGATGATTTAGGTTCTGAGCACGAGAGATACATAACAGAAAAGATATTTAAAAAACCAACCATTGTTATAAATTATCCAAGAGGTATAAAAGCATTTTATATGAAGTTAAACGATGATAATATTACAGTTGCTGCTATGGATATCTTGGTACCTAAGATTGGTGAACTTATTGGTGGATCTCAAAGAGAAGATCGACTCGATGTTTTAGAGACAAGATGCGTTGAAAGCGGTATGAAACCATCGGATATTTGGTGGTATGCCGATTTGCGTAGATATGGCACGGTACCACACGCTGGTTTTGGATTGGGTTTTGAAAGGCTCATTATGTTTGTAACAGGTTTAGAAAATATACGTGATGTAATTCCATTTCCACGAGTACCCAAAAATGCTGAGTTTTAAAATTATTTAATATAAACAATTAACATAAAAATACAAACTATAATTAAATTTTTAGTTTTCGATGTGAATAATGCTTAGGATTTACTCCGACGAAGTCATTAGAACAATGACCAATATTACTACGTAATAAATATTTAGTAGTCATAAGTCCTTCGATACCAACTGGACCTCTAGCGTGTATTTTACCTGTAGAAATTCCAACCTCTGCACCTAATCCAAATCTATAACCATCAGCAAATCTTGTAGAAGCATTGTGAAACACACAGGCACTGTCTACAGAGCGTAAAAATAATTCTGCGACATTTTTATCCTCAGATATTATACACTCTGTATGTCCGCTGCCGAATTTATTTATATGCTCAATTGCTTCAACACACGAAGTAACAATTTCGACGGTAATAGAAAGATCGCTATATTCATACTCAAAACTTTCTGCCACTCTTTCGGTCAATCCTAGTTTTACCGAGCGAGTACCACCATAAATAACAACTCCCGCTGCACGCAAAGATCGCAATAGCTTTTCCGCTACTCCATTGTTTAAACTTGATTCGTGTAATAATAACGTCTCGACAGCATTGCATGCAGATGGGTAGGTGGTCTTAGCATCAAGCAAGATATTTTCTGCTTTTTCTGGATCCACAAACTCATCAACATAAATGTGACAAATACCAGCGGCATGTCCTAATACCGGAATCTTCGTACTTTCTTTAATATGCCTAACTAAGTCATTAGATCCGCGAGGAATAACAAGATCTATTAAATTATCTAATTTTAATAAAGAGGGTATAGTCGCTCTTGAAATCAGTCCTAATGGATTAGTCATAATTTTTCCTAAACTTTCTTTTAAAACTATACTTGAAATTATATTAAATAATAGTTGGTTGCTATTTTCTGCCTCTTTGCCACCTTTAAGTAATAACCCGTTGCCAGATTTAATGGCCAATGCAGTAATTTGTGGCAAGCAATCAGGCCTACTTTCAAAAATTACTAGCAAAACACCGATTGGACAACTAATTTTATCAAGAATTAAATCTGGTGCTAACTCAATTTTATTCATAATTTCTCCAATAGGATCGTCTAACTTCGCGATTGATCGAATTCCAGCAGCTAAAGTTTTAATTTTTTCACTTGTAAGCTGTAATCTACTTAATAAGGGTCCACTTAATCCTTTATCTCGAGCTAATGCCACATCCTGTGAATTAGCGAACAATATTTCCTCTTCTTTGTTACATAACTCACAGGATATTGCTTCCAATATTTTATTCCTTTCTTCACTATCTAATGTCTGCAATTGTCTACTTCCTATCCTGACATTTTTGGCAACTTCTTCTGCGTTCAAGCTTTCATTTAACATAGTATTATTAATTTTAAGTGCAATAGAACTCTCATCAGTCATTCGTGGATGTGACGACGATGAAGACTCTTTATTATGCAGAAATAGTGTTCCTGCCTTTTCTCCGCGAACTATTTTTCCAATCACATTTGTATCACCTCCTGCGGCAATCACTACAGCTTGTACACCACCTGAAATGGCATTTAACGCAGCATCAACCTTGGCGCCCATACCTCCTCGCCCCTGTAAAGATTTATCCCCAATTTTAAACTCTGATGATTTACTAAAAATATCAATTAAAGTAGCATCAGGATCATTTGGGGGTCTATCATACACTCCAGCAACGTCTGTCAATAATATGAGTAATTGTGCGGACATTTCAACGGAAACCATTGAAGCAAGAGAGTCGTTGTCAGAGAAAGAATTGCCAAACAATTGATATCCTTGATTAGCAGAAACTGCATCATTTTCATTTAGGAGAGGTACAATCCCTAATGCTAATAGCTGTGAGAGCACATATTGAATATTTCTGCGTCTCTCAGGTGATGTAAAATCAAATGCAGTAACTAATATTTGAGATGTTGGGATATCAAATTGTTGAAACATTGTTTCGTATAACTGCATAAGGGCAACTTGACCAGCTGCGGCACATGCACTACTGAATGACACTTTTCCATTTGCAATAGGAATGTTTGTAGGATTGCTAGCACCATTTTTCTGAGATAGAATATCAGACATAGACTGTCTTAACATGGATTGCTTTCGAAGTCTCTGCTTACCAACACCGACTGCACCAGATGTTACTATTAATACTTCTTTGCCTGCCCGTACCAACTCTGCAGCATGCTCGACTATCCCGGACATTCGGGATAATGAGCAATAGCCATCAGGTGTAGAAACTACGGATGTACCAGCTTTGATGACAACTCGGCTTGCTAGGCATAAATCGTCACGAGATCGTAACATATTTCAATACTTTTCCTATGCTTGGTAGGTCCTAGGTGAAAAGAAAAAATTGCAAGTCGTGATGTCATCAGTTCCGGATTAAACTAAAATTAAAACAATCTAAACATTTATTTTTCCAAATAACTCTACTTCCATGTGAATAATTATTGCTGTTTAACTCAAATAACGTAACTGTAGAATTTATTTACCGGAAAAATTTAATGATGCTTTTCCTATTATTTAGACTGTTCAATCATTTTACAAACATTTTACAAAATGTTTTAACTCAAATTCATTAGAAAATAGAACAAATTTACTAAATATTGGTATTAGTAGCATTAGTAACTTTTTAAATCTTATCGAATTTTTTATATATTATTTTCGTACAAGTATTTCGTCTAATGCTAACTTAAATTTAACAAGACACATATTTATTGATGACTTAGAGTCACAAATGAATGAATACAATATAAATAATAATAATAATAATAATAATACATGGTAATTATATTAAAAGTAAAATATGTATGTATATAATAAACTAAAGCAAGCTTTGCTTACTTACTGGTAGTGACTTTTCACGTCTCCATTAATCTCTAATTAAAATTAATATTGTTATCATTGCCACAACTTTACTGTGACCGGAACGACTATGAACGACCGGATCTAGAATTGGATGAAAATTTTGTTGGCAAAGACGACGAAAATATTTAACGAAGAGTAAGCATCAATACAATATAGTCAGTCGCATTCAAGACAAGAGTTAGAAATTATGCCATACAATCGTCAGCCAAAACTTAAAATATTATCAATTAGCAAGTCAGATGCTGTTTTTGAGTTAACTAATACTGATATAAGTATGGCGAACACACTTCGTCGAATTATGATAGCGGAAGTTCCAACCCTTTGTATAGACCAAGTTTATATTGAAATAAATACTACACCGTTGAGAGACGAACTGATTGCATTAAGATTAGGATTAATTCCTCTAAGATCAACAAGAGATATGGAAAGATATAATTTTAGTCACAATTGTGATTGTGAGGGCACATGCAGTAAATGTTGTGTTACATTTGAACTTGATGTAGACTATAACTATTTGAGGCAGCAGTCTATGTCTGAAATCGAAGAACCGTCGTATACTATCACTTCTAAGCATCTAAGAAGTATCGATTCAGATGTAACCCCCGCGCACTTTGTGAATGATTTAGAGGCACAAATATCTGCGCATGATGATGGTATTTCTATAATAAAAATTGGCCCTGGTCAACGGTTAAAATTGACAGCTACTGCATCAAAAGGTATTGGTAAAGAGCACGCTAAGTGGTCACCGGTAGCAACTGTTGCACTAAAATATGATCCAGTTGTTAAACTAAATGAAGATATGTAAGTTTATTATATGATATAAATTATATATTATACTCAAATTATTATTATTTATATCATTTAGACTAGATCAGTATACCGAAGAACAAAAAAAAGGGTTAATAGAATGTTGTCCTCAGAATGTTTTTGGTTTAGATGATACTACTAAAAGTGTTGTGGTGCTTAATCCTAATGACTGTATATTCTGTAAGGAGTGTATTTATACTACCGAAGACTATATAATAACTCCTGGAAGTAGATTTCCTGAAAGTAAGTTAGGGGTAGAAATTAAACACTGCCCAGATAAGTTCAAGTTTACTGTTGAAACAACGGGTGCTCTTACGTCCACCGAAGTTATTCGTGATGCTTTAAGAGTATTAAGTGAGAAACTACAGAAATTATCTATTCATACACAAAAATTGAAGTAGATGCATTAATTTTTACATGGAACATAACACGATGTAACAATACTTCGTGAATTATATTATATATATTGCGAGACCAAAAATACAAAATAATTCTAAAATGTATACATAGAGAAAATGTAATTGGATTAAATAAATAATAGATATGTATATGTTGCACATATTTCTCCATTCCATCAAATTCGTGTAGCAATTACTGTCACATTATAGTACTTAAACATCGATGGAATCATTATAGTTACTCTATTGGATGCTTCAGTATTTAGTTTAGTTACAATAAACTTCTTATTTTTGGGATCTTTCGGGTATAGCATATAGTTGCACTCTATCGATAGTGACTTAAATATCGTTCGTACTAATACAGCGGTCCCGGCCTTATATTGACTCTGCATCAGTAGTGATACACTTCACTATAGACGACACCGACAATCATGACTCACTAAATATCTACCTGTCTGCCACTAATAGAGTATAGTTATTATAAAACTTGTAATGTAGTAACCCAAGTCTTTGGAAGTTCGGGAACTTCAGGTTAAAAGACGGTCCTCGGGCGGACCAAGGTCTGCAGTTACTCGCCCGGCGTCTCGCCGATCTCCTTCCTGAGTTACCTTCTGAGTAATTTCTAAATTAGTGACTCTGCAGCCCAACTATTATTCGTTGAATCTCAGTGACTCGCTGTTACTTCTGAAATAATTGACTTAAGAACTTTTTGGTAAGTCATTTTAGCAAAATTTTGGTGAACCTGGCTACAAAGTATACGTGTATGTGTATGATACATATTTTGTTATAAAGGTGTCATAAAAATGTTTCAGTCAGAAGAAAAAACATTGTCTCTCTCAACTACAGATGTTACAAGGATTGGATCTCCTCGTAAGGGAGGACCAAAGGAAGCAAGACTACATCGCAGGAAATTAATGACTAATGCTCACGCAAAAGTTAAGTTTGATTTAGAACATTTATTCACGATACGATTATCAGGTGTTTCGCCTGAAGTACCAACAAATTTTATTCGGACACATTTTAGTCAGTTCGGTGAAATTGTTGATTTATATCGACCAGCAGATTTAGGTAGAAGCATTGTTCCTTGTCAATACATATTTATTCGTTATTATACACTAGAAGCCGCCGAAAAAGCGATTTATCAAATGGATGGTCGATATTTATATGGTAAAGAAATCAGAGTAGTCATGGCGATTCAAAACAGTTTTTTTACTCAAGATACGGGCTATATGACAAATGAATCTTTGGACAAAAAGGTAGTTGTGATTTCAAAATTTGACTCGTCGATGCCAATACAGCATCATATTGTTAAGCGAGAAGAAGAAATTAAAGAAGTTGAAGTAACTTTTAACTTACGTGTTGATGACATTTCCCCATCCATACCCGTAGAAACTATACGAGATATTTTTAAACAATTTGGAGAGATAAGCAGTATATATTACCCAATGAATTTAAAAACCAAACTTTATCGAGGATTTGCAATTATTAGATATTTAGAATGTAATGATGCTGAACGTGCGATGAATGAAATGCATAACACAATTTTGTGTGGAATAGGAAGACGTATTTTAGTGACTTGGTCAACTTCAAAATCGTACTTTGGGCAAGATGAGTCAATAAATTCTGAACGAAAGCAAAAAGAATATCCATAGTGTATTATATCGTACTTTTAAAGCATATTATATTATTTTTACATTACGTTTTATCTACATACAGTGTTACATGTGCTAAATGTTATTATTTAATAAAAAATCAATATGTGCTTTACACTTGGAGAGTTTTCCTAACAAATTATAAAATTGGTCTAATGATAGCTCTAGAAATGTTACTTTTATACCAGACGATGTATTTAAAGTTAATTTTAAATGTAAAAACGTTTTACCGATTTGGTCACAATCATCGGTTGATGCTGTTACACCAAATGTCCAATCTAGATCAACCAGTTCGTTCGAGGTAACAGTTCTTGCGATTAGGTTATGTGCAATTTCCTTTGAACGTATAGACCACATATCTAAAATTAAATTAGTTAAACGAGGTAAAATATTATACACATTACATTTCTTTTCTAATTCAATTAAAGTAACCCCATCTCTCATACCTTCTTGAAGTAGCAGCAACAAACTTCGAACTATTGCTTTCAAGACGTTTATACTTATGGCACGATTACTGCCAAAAATTGTAAGTTTCTCTTGAAAATCGGTGTTTGTTCCATCAACTAGAAAATCGAGACATATAGCGATTATTTCTTTGATTGCTTCATCATCGGTGATATGATCGAGCTGCGCAATGTCTGTATACAATTCTATCGCATCAGATCGCTGCTGAGCCTCCATGTCTCGTAAAAATGAGGAGGAACGAGGTACTACCCAGGGTCTACCCAAGATATCAGAGCCTCAAGGCATAACCGGTACAGTACCTTACTCAAAATGATGATTTACACAAGCACAATAAAAAGTTGAAACCAGCGTTGTACACGGATTATTTATATACAACTGATAAAATGAATACAGTTAAGTATAATATAGAATTTCTGGGTCAATAAATCCTAGCATAATTAATGGCCCGAGGAATAAGTCTATATTACGTACAAGTTGTAAATAAAATATGTACCTAACATGTTAATGTTTTACTTCAATCGTTTCCCGAAAGAAAAGAAAAGAGAGCTTACTGATTGTAATCCCTTTTATAATATGTAGGATTCGCCAAATATATCCTGGGAACGAATGGATTAGGATGGAAGAAGTTAGTGATATCAGTCCACAAGACTTTTTCTCACGATTTGTAAGTCCTCGAAAGCCTTGCAAGTTAACAGGCAATTTTCTGGAATGTGATGGAATGATGAAATGGAAAAATTTTGATTATCTGAAAGAGAAATGTGGAAAATATAATGTGCGTGTTGAGAGACGTGGCAGTGCAGAGGAAACCTATGGTAATGGTAATGAGACTGTAATGTTATTTGAAGACTTTTTAAATTTAGTTAAGGATGAAAATGACAAGGTATATGTAACGACTCAGGAGCTTTTATATTCTGAAGAAGGCATGCCATCAATATATTCTCCTCCGATTGATGGATTATTAAATGATTTTCATATGATTCCGAAATTGTTAGGCAATCTTATTCCACAAAATTTTAATTTGTGGATGGGTTATACCTCACCTAAGAATCCAAGTAGTTCTCGGCTTCATCATGATTTTCATGATAATTTGTATGTATTATTAAAAGGTGAAAAACAAATTGTATTATATCATTATGATTATGCACCTAGTATGTATACAGTAGGTATAATTGAAAAAGTACATGAAAATGGTAGGATTAATTATTTCGGTCAACGACCTACAAATGCAGATGGATCTGACATTAGTTCAAATGCAGCGTATCTGGCATCTTTAAAGTTAGATAAAGCATTAAAAAAATTAGAAGAACTTGATAAAATTGACGATCTTTGCGATGAAGTTGATGATGAAATTGATAAAGCATTAGAGGATGTATTGGACGCAGAAATTGCGGACAATGATTTCTGGGATGAAGATGACAGCGAAGAACTTGACGATAACATTGATGATGAAAATATTAGTCACGATTATACAAATTACAACCTTTCCATCGGTACTGGTAGCGACAACCTTAAAAGAAAATTAAGTGGTTCTTGTTTCAACAGCAGTAAACATAAAATTCCTAATAATAAATCTGATCCAAATAATTTTTCTCTTGTGGATTTAGCATTTAGTGATGAAAAAATTAAAGCAAATTTTCCATTGTTTTATTCTATAATGGACAAAAAGATTGAAATTACTCTTAAAGAAGGGGAAGGATTGTTTATTCCTGCTGGATGGTTTCATGAAGTTAAGTCGTCTGGGACTCACATGGCATTTAATTATTGGCTTCATCCTTGTTGTAGTGGTGTAAAATATTGCTGTTATGAAACACCTTACGGAGATAATGATTTTTGGTTGCATGATTGGTTGAAAAGATTTGAGTAGAGATATTGTTTTATGTAATGTAATATTAAGTTTGCCTTCTTCGATTCACCTGACCTAACATCATTTATTAGAATAATTAGAGTTAGATTCGAAGTCATATTGCAACCTCTATTTTGTGTTGTGTGGTCTCATGTTGATTTAGAATATAGTGTTGGGGCCATTAGCTTTGCCTTGATTGTATAGTACGTACTAAATGTGAGTTATTGATTCCTCTCAGAAACACCTGTGGTACCGGTACCAGTGGTACGGTCACCGCCGGTGCGACTGATGATGACATCACATCAATACCTTGCTGTTGTTAAACCCCAGGAATTATTCGGTACCTTCCACATCGAATTTGTATTAATTGTGTGGCATCAAATCACCCCTAATAGTTGATTAGGTTTTCTTAAACTTATAGTATAGATTAAATCTACTAGCTATTTCGGAAAACCAAGAAATAAATTATACACTATGCTTATCATACGTATGGTGATCTCATTAATGGTATTCGCACTCGCAATTTGTGATGGAAATGCTTATACTATTAGTCAACTCGGTAATATGAGATTAATAAGAAAATTTTCAGTTCCAGAATGGACTCAAAATGGTGCAAACTTTATTGAAGGCGACGCTGAACGTATTCAAATGCTGACAGTGAGATTTATCAATACTCCCATGGGGAAAGATGTTTTGACAGAAGCAGAAGTGGGTTCTAATTTGTTAAATGTGGCTGATAAATGCGGTATTCATTTACCTAGAGCATGCAGAACTGGATTGTGTGGTTCATGTACATGCGAAGTACAAGATCCCGAGGCTATAAAAACAACCACTAATCCGAGGGATGGATTTGCAACAATTAGAGCATGTTCAAGTAAATGCGCAATTCCTGTTGGAATGAATGAAATGATAGTAGATGTTGGTAGAATGAGAAAAACTAGCAAGCAAAATGGTAACAAAAATGATAATGCAGATGTTATCGTTGAAGATAATGATCCTATGGCTAGGTTTTCTGGGAATTGGGAAAAAGAATTTCGTCCTCAATGGGATACTGCTGCTCTTAACGCGAAATTAGGCAAAGGTCAAGTTGGCGGTGCATTTAATCCAAAAGCAAATATTTGTGGTAAATGCTCTGGTGCTGGTAGACTTTCTTGTTACTTATGTAAAGGCTCTGGTAAAATTAGAATGGGTGATAACAATCAAACCATACAATGTTCAATTTGTGTGGGTATGACAACAGTAGGTTGTGGATTTTGTAGAGGGACTGGAATGTTAAGCTTGAAAAAATCGTTTCAATAGTAAATGTTCTTTTTGTTCATAAAACACTTAGCATAAAGTTTATAATGTAGATTGGTTGCTATCAAATGTAATTATATTAATTCCTTGGCCCACTTTTCGCACCATTCTCCCCGATTATTCTTCCATACATCTATATTATTATTTAAATTCACAAATATTTCATCTGCAAGATCTAGTGATATTAAATTATCATCCGCCAAATCTTTGACTTTTAACACTAATTCATATACATGTTGCTCGAGATACTCTACCTGGTACGTGTAAAAATTTTCAATTCCATTCCTAAAAAAAGGATTTTACAATAAAAAAAATAAAATAATAGTACATCTTTAACAAAAAAAAAAACCTGGATTGATTATAATTCTTATGTGCTACAAATTGTTCATTGTAGAATCGTTGTGTCCAAGTAAATGAACTATTTTTATCTTGTGTACTACTACCTACATCAGACAACTTTAGTATAGTCATTAGACTACCTATGCTAGATTTTTTTGCAGTATTATTATTATAATATAATAACCTGTAAATTGTAATTTAAGCTGTTTTAAAATAGTAATAGTGTATGTAAAATAACATAATACCTAAGAGGGTCGACAATGTCAGTACTGAGGACTAAATCAATTACCAATTTCCGGAAATCTTTACATTCATTTTCACTGTAATTACTTAATATGTCAAAATCAGATATATAAGAAAGTCCAATATTTAAACTTCTCATCTCAGCAACACTTTGGTCGTTATAAAGTGTTGCTAATTCATGTTTATTATTAATCAATGTTGAGTTAAAAACGCCTAAATGCTCGATATCGTGGATTAATGCTGCAAATATTGTTGCATAAATTTGAATCTGACTAAATTTATTACGCGCATTGGTATTTTCAGTATACTTTTGGTGTTCGTGTAATAATTTGGCGCAATTAACTAGCACATGCAATCCATGTTTAAAAGAATGATACATTACATCGTTGTATTTTAATCGTGCTTCGTGAATCAAACTTTTTAATTTAACGAGATCGTGTGATGACAGCGACAAATTTATAGAGAAGCACTCTAAAGCGATTTGTTCAATAGCATTATCATCTTCTTCAATCGGTTTCAATATAGACTCGTATAGTTGAGACCATGGAGTATTTATAATGACTGAGGAAGACTGGCATGAAGCCAAATCTGTAAGTTTCACCCTCTTATTTGATATTTCCATTCAATAATGGTTGATTGTATTGTATGCTGCAAGAAAGTCGGGCAATTATTCGTCACACCACCTGGATGTCTTGAGCTCTGATCAGAATAAGTGAAAGCGGTACACAAAAGTTGCCTCACC
>JACCDO010262113.1_pt1 | contig 13696 bp, 17 predicted proteins | sample 7446101 | NCBI WGS metagenome assembly JACCDO01 (sample SAMN15323440, study PRJNA562643) | freshwater metagenome | isolation source: river surface water | place: USA:Blue River Watershed | collected 2017-08-16
ATCTATAACAAATGCATTACAACCAGGTGTATCATTACATGATTTCTTACATGAATCAAGAGAACCACTTATTCCTCCTTGTATATCATAACCAGCATAATCTGTATTTTTAAACACGTTATACTCTTTAGCCTCTCCTGCCGAAGGTCCAGAACCTTTATAGTAAGTACTCCATGTGGTATTATAAGAAGGTTTAGCATTCTCAGGTAAAGTTTTTAGATAACAACTGTTTTTTTCCTCCGGATAATCTATAACAAATGCATTACAACCAGGTATATCATTACATGATTTCTTACATGAATCAAGAGAACCACTTATTCCTCCTTGTATATCATAACCAGCATAATCTGTATTTCTAAAAATACCGTATTGAGGTTCTGTCTGAGAAGGAAGAGGAGATGGCTGCTCTATTGGTTTAATTTCCTCTGTTGATTTAATCTCCTCTGTTGGTTTAGTTGTTTCTGATGTTTCAGTCGATTTCGACTGGTTTATAAGATAATAAATACCATAACCAATAGCACCCAATACTACAAGTGCTAAAATAAATTTTAAAATCGTAACAACTAATCCCATATAAAAATCAACAATAAAAAAAATTTAAATAAAAACTATTCTTTACGTATAACTGTAAGTTTCCCCTTATTCTTCTTTACATAGGAATTTTTTACACCAGATTTTGAGTATTTTTCTTCTTTTTTTTTAAGTCTCCAGAAACTATCGTCGCATAGTTTAAATGCATTGTCATCCCATACTTTTGCTTTATAGTAAAATACCTGGTCTTCTAACTTATTAGAACGTGTTGTTTTATCTATTACTAAACAATTGTAATCCTCAGTGCAACTGTCTAATACCTTTTCAAATACTTCTCTTGAAGAAAACATTCCTGCATAATTTTCATATAAATCCTTTCTATCTTTTGTATTTGTATTACGAAGTATAAATATAAAATCCATATTTCCTCTTGGACCTGGAGGTATACCAAGAGGAGTCTGCATAGTTAATAGAAATAAAATCTTGTAATGTCGTCCATTATAAAAGATTTCGTTTATTCTTTCATCTTTTTTCCATCTATTTGCCTCGCTAAGAGTATCATCAAAAATTAAAAAACAAGAAGGATTGTTCCATTTTTCGTTTAGAGCCTTTTTTTGTCGTTCGAACAAATTGTCCATAAGTTCTGGATTATACCTATCATGTATAAGAATTGGAGGTATAAAATTATCATAATAATGTGCCAATTTATCGGTTTTAGATATAACTAAACCAGCAGGTATATCTTGATGATGATATAGAAGGTCTTTTATAAGGACACTCTTACCTTGTCTTCTTGGTGCTATAAAGCAACATACGGAATCTTTCTTTATTTTCCTCATATCAAACTTCTTTATTTCTAAAGATTCCTCCATTCTTAAGAAATAAATATATAAAATTTTTTTGCATTAAACGAATAAACTTAAGACTTTACAATTTGAGCAAGTTTAGCTTCTTCGTTCAATTTCTTTAACTGATTTAACTCTGTAATACAGTTGTCTAACTCTTCTATTTTTCCCCTTCCAAAGTTTGTTAAATCATCTTTTGAAACAGTAGAAAAGTTACCAGCAATCCATAGGGTTACAGTACCTGTAGTCACTACTAAACCAAGTATAAAGAATACTAAACTAGCCTTGTATTCAATAGATTGCATATCCTTCTCATTTTTCCCTAAACCATATGCACTTGCACTTAAAATCGCCATACCTAATACAACAGGTATCAAATACATTAAAAATAAATATAAACTTGTAGCCATGTTATCTATATTTATTAAAAATAAAATAATTTGCATTTTATTCGGAAGGAGTCTGTATACCATATTGAATAAACCAGATAACTACCATGACAGCTATCGATATAAACAAACTAGCTATAGCAAAATCCTTTAAAGGTTTATCATTATCTGATTCTGCTTTGCCAACTTCATAAGAGGACATTATAAAAACTACAAAAGCTATCAAAAAACCAACTACTGTTAAAACTTCCTTGTTAACGATTCTCATGTTTGAAATAACTCAAGAAAATATTTTGCGTTTTATTCCTGTAAATTTTTTTCTCGTTATAGTCAAATGGAATCAACTGTTCTTATAGCTGCTAAACAGGAATATACTGAACAACTTCATGATATTTTAACAGAGAATCTTATCAATATAATGAGAGAAACATGGAATTCTGTAAAAGATTCATCACAACCTCTTAAAACTTTTCAGCAAAAACTTTGCGATGTACCCGAATGGAACAATCAAGTACTACTTCGTCATTATGAATCCATAATAGAAAAAGAAGACATCTCAAAAGAATATCTTGAAAAAATAATAGAAGCTGTATTCTTATCAAATATAAAGATTCTTTCAGTTGTAAAACTAGAAAGTAAAAAACAAACTATAGATATAAAAATACCAGATACTCAGAATTTTATACATAGATGTTTAATTCAATTAGCTAGAGAACTTTATGTAGATCCTCATTTAATAGATGACCGCGAATCCAACTCTAACTCTAAATTAGAAATACAGAGAAACTTTAAAAGAATTGTAAAAATAACAAAAGAATGTATAGAAAAGACAATAAGAAACATGATTCCTATGAAAGATATTCTGGATAAATATCTCCAAGCTCATGATGATGAATCTATTCATTCAGATGAAAATATACAATTCGCAGAAGAACAACCAGAAGATATTCCTCCAGCACCTCCTATGCCCGAAATTCAACCCGAACCTCAGCCTCAACCAGAAATCGTACAAGAAAGTGTTCCTATGGAATATCAGCAACCCTTAAGTCATGAACAAAAAGTAGACGATATTTTCATGGAACAACCCAGTGTTCAACAACCTCCTCAAGAAACCCTCGAAGAAGCACCTCCTATTAAGGTAGACATTTCAGAAGAAAGAAATTTCTTCTCAGATGAAGATGAATAAATTGTTTTACTAATATTAAAAAAAAATTTATATTAGGTCTTAATGGAAAGACTCAGAAACACTCTTTACAGTCAGAAAAATGTTGACATGATACAAACATTATGTATAAAAAAAATAAAATCCACGGTAGACATGGATACCTTTGAATTGATTAAACCAAGATTCAATGAACTTTTTTCAGTAGTTATGAACACCATTTTTGAAGAAGAAATATTTAACTATACAGATTCCCCTCTAAGAACATCAGTTATTAAAATCAATAGCATAGTCATGAGAGAAGCATTTAACTACATCACAAACTTAAGAGAAGAAGAACCTCCCATGTCAACTCCTATAGAAGAGATTCAAGAAGAAACATTTGAAAGAACAGAATACGTCGACGAATTAAAAAGAGAAAATAACGAAAAAAAGGATATAGAAGAAATTAAACCTCTTGTTCCTCAATTTTCTGAAGAATTATATGAAATAGGTTCTAGAAATATGACAAAAGAAAAGGAAGAATACATATCTGAAATATACATTCCCAACATAAAAAAAATAGATTTACTTCAACTAAGAGTAGACAAAAGTGATTATATGATTACAGAATATTGTAATAAATTTGAGATAGACGGTAAAACTATAGAAATAGAACCAGGTAACTACAATGAAATGGAGTTGACCCAATGTATTCAAGCTCTTTTGGACAAAAATGTAAATTCAAAAGAGGACTTCATTATGAAAATTCTCATAAACTTTGAGAAGAGAAATGATTATTATTCTTTTATATATAAAACAATAGATTCTCCGCCAAAACAAACTATTCATCTTAACTTTGATGTAAAAGAAAGTATTCATTTCATCTTGGGTTATGACAAAAAGGTTTATCATCTAAACAAAGATGATATAGTAACAGGTCATAAACATAATCTCTGCTATCCATCTCTTGTTCTTTTCAATATAAACTTCACAGATAATATAAAAGCCCAGGCTTTAGCACCTTTAAATGTTAATTACAATGAAACAAAATTCTATGACTTGGAATATAAAAAATCTTATGAATCAAAAGAAGGAACACTCTTTGATTTGTCTCAAATTAAAATTACACTTGAGAATGAAAGAGGAGAGCCATACAATACAAGACAAAGAGAATTTTACATTAGATTTAAAACAACATGTTTAACTACAATTTAAAAAAATATATTATCTATTTATTAGATATGTCTCTTCTTAATATATGTATCTACTTTAAGAAAAGATATAACACTAGATGATATCAAAACTTTATCAGAAACATTTTCCAAGAATAACAAACAACATAACGTATCAGGAGTATTTGTATGTGCTTCTGGTACAATAATGCAATATATAGAAGGTGAAAGAAAAAAATAGACAAACTCTATTCAAACATAATGAATGATAATAGACATTACAACATAATCACCTTATTTGAAGACGAAATAGATGAAAGAATATACGAAGATTGGGGATTAAAATTTGAAAAAACCGATATAGAAAAACTCATAGAAATTCAACAAAAAATGAACAAAAAAGACAATATTCTTGCTATTTTCAATTCCTTTAAATTTAAAAAAAAATTTTGTTATTGTTATATATAGAATGCCTCCTATATCAACAATACCGCAACAACTAATATCAACGTCAAGTACTAAATGGCCTAGTGGAAAAAAAGTTATTCTTTATTTTACAAATTGGGGGGTGTATGGAAGAAACTACCAATTTAAAAACATACCAGCTGACTATATAACAGGTATAAATTATGCGTTTTACGATTTAAGAGCTAATGCCAATGGTAATTTTGTTCCTACATCTGGAGATACATGGGCAGACATGGACCAACGATATATTTCTGCAGATAAAGGATTGGAACCTTTAGATTCATGGAATGAAGAGAATGCTTATTATGGCAACTTTGGACAGATAAAAAAACTACTCGATAGCGGTAAGAATATTAATATAGGTCTTTCTGTTGGAGGATGGACATGGAGTAAAAACTTCTCAACTTCAATGTTTACTCAACAAAGTAGACAGGATTTTGTTGATACAGTCATCGCCTTATTTAAGAAATATAAAATATTTAACAGACTTGATATAGACTGGGAGTATATATCACCAAGTACCACTTCTTATGGTGAATCTGGTAATACATCTCATCCAGATGATGCTAAAAACTTTGCAATTTTTCTCAAAATGATGCGAGATGCTCTAAATGCAAATGGAATGGGTCATTATGAAATCTCTGCATGTACAACAGCTAATCCTAAAAAAATGGAGGCATTACCTATAAAAGAAATGGTTAGATATCTTGATACTATAAATATAATGACATATGATTTTGCTGATGGTAACTGGGGATTGACAAAAGCTACTCATCAAACTAATCTCTATAAAACAGACTATACCGAATTCAGTATAGAAGAAGCTGTAGACAAGATGATCTCTTTAGGAGTACCATCTGATAAAATAGTTATAGGTGCTGCTTACTATTCAAGAGGATTTGGTAATACTTCTGGAATCGCACAAAGCTCATCCGGTGGTTCTACAGATATGTCATGGGAAAAAGGCATTGTTGATTACAAACAATTACCTTTACCAGGAGCTCAAGAATACTACGACGAGAAAGCAGGAGGCGGATATTCATATGACCCGGTTAGAAAAATTTTAAATTCTTATGATACAGTAAAGAGTATAGAAGAAAAATGCAAATACATAATGAAGAGAAACCTTAAAGGTATAATAGTTTGGGAAGCTTCTGGAGATACAGATATAAATTCAAGTCGTTCTCTTACAAAAACACTCTATAGAGGACTTTCGGGTAATTCTTCTAATCCAGTGCCTATTCCTGTCCCCGTACCTACTCCAGTTCCAATACCTTTACCGGTACCGGTTCCTCAACCTACTCCTCCTACTGGAGAAATTCCAGAATGGAAAGAATCTACTTATTATAAAAAAGGAGATAGGGTTTCATATAGAGATAAAATATACGAATGTATAAACAGTCATGCTTCGTTAGCTTCTTGGCAACCTCCTTTTGTACAATCCCTTTGGAAATTAGTTGATTCTGCTACTCCTAAACCAACTCCAGTACCAGTACCTACACCTCAACCCCCTAAACCAACTCCATTACCTGTACCAGTTCCTCAACCTCCGAAATCTTGCCCTTATCTGAACAATAAAATCAAAACACTTACTATAAAAGGAAATATTCAGATAGAAGACATAAAGTTTAACTTAGAAGACTAATTTAAAGAAAAAAATACATTAAATATTATATGTATTTTTTAAATATACAGTACAATATACCTTGTGATTTAGATCCAATCACGTGGAGTATCGGTGATGAAAACGATAATGGAACTTTCGAAATGTACTCCGATCGTATAACAAAATTAACTGATATAAAAGACCTCATATCATTGGATTTTTTAGGAAAATTATCTAACTATAATATTACTTTTTGTAGATGCGAAGAAGAAAAGAAAAAATGTGACCATTGTTTGTCTAAATGCTTACCAGAACAAAGACCAAGAAAAATAAAACGAAGATGGGATTTACAACTTAAACATAAATATAAATTCATGATGGATATATTTTTAAGTAACCAATGTGGCTGTGAACAGCCAGTATACTTAGAAGATATCGATAATGGTAAACTTCGTCAATATTTTATAAAAAGATTCACAAGAGAAAAATTAGAAATACAAGACCATTTCATTCCTAGTATAAAATGGTCTATAGAAAAAAGGGATACATTACCTTTTGATAGATTAGAAAATTATATATACTATAACAAACATGTGTTCTTTGATGAAAAAACATTTCTAGAAGAACTTTTTAACGCTAGGTACACTAGTGAGACTATTATAACATACCTCGAAAATTTAAAACCTGTAACGTGTATATATGGTTTATCTTATTAATATTTATTTATTTCCTTTAGTAATATGTATATGATAAAGGAAATAAGAGACTCTAACATAATAAAAAGAGGTTATTCACACTACCTTGATAGAAAAGGCGGAGGTATGCTTATCATTAAAGCAGACTGGTGTGGTCATTGCAAACGAGCTTTACCAGAATTAGAACAGGTTTCTAGGTTGACTGGAGAGATGTTTCCTATCTACAAATTAGATGCTGACACTAACAAAAGAACCGTAGCCTCTTTAGGTGTAATGGGTTATCCTACTATTTTTTTCATAGAAGAAGATGGTAAGATATCTGGTATATATGAAAAGGAAAGAAACACAAGAGCAATTGTGAATGAAATATGCTCTGTCATGCGAAAGTGTTTTTAATTTGATTAAAAAAGTGATTTTTCTTCATTCTTATTATATTAGCAAAATGAATGAAGAAAATTTCCTGTTAGTTCGAAAAAAAGTTCGGGCAACTTATGAAGAAGAAAAAAAAGAACATCTTTTTAAACAAATAGTTCTTATAACAAACAATACAGTATTCCCTCAAAAGAATCCTAACGTAGGTAAAATGGTAAATACTTTTGAACAATTTTTTATCAGAGGAATTCTCAATAAAGACTTCGTTAAATATAAACAGAGTTTAAAAAGTTGCGATATGACTAGCCTCAAAGAATTATCTAAAAAACATAATATAGATTTAGCACGTTTAAATGGCTATTCAAAGTATGTATGTGATACAAAAGACGAATACCTAAAGTCAACTATAGATAAAATTTTTTCTTATTATTAAGCGCGTGACCTGCTCATGTATGTTCGACATACGTGAGTTTTTGTTTATTATCTAGACCTATATTAATCGTACTTCCAACACATCTTCCATTAACTCTTTCTTTTTTATACTTGTGTAGAGTTCTTTCTAATAACAATGGTTTAAATGTTTTGATAATTTTATCTAAAAAATAACTTAATGATGTTCTGATATCCTTTATCTCTAGTAATTCACCGATATCTTGTGCTTTAAACAGAGGCTCTTCCCATGTTCCATATATAGTGATATTATTTTCTTTAAACGTAGTCATCAGTAGCTTGTTAATATCAAAAACAGTTTGATTAATTGATAAGTCATTGTTGGAAACCTCCATTCTAATGTAAATTTTATGTAAATTTCCGAGAAATTACCATGTTCGCATAATACTTTGGAGGGGTGTAGGTAGTATCTACACCCTGTGGGTATGTAATGGTATACATACCTTTTAACCAGAACCTCTTGATAAATTGGATTCGAATTTTAAGTTTTGATTCCTGTTTCCACCATCACAACCAGCATTTTTGTTACTGTTACCGGTATCCAAGCAATTTTCATTTTTCCATCGAAGAAGATGTTCCGTTTTGTAAAACTGTTGATTTTCGTGGTCATTACAGTCATTAAGTCCCCATTTATTGCTATTGTTTCTATCTAAACATTTACCATTTTGAACACTCCTAAGTTGACCATTTACTGGATTATAATACCATTGTTGATAAGGATTGTCTGCTATACAGTCATGTTCACCATTAACAGTATCACCAAACTGACCAGAATCGAGGCATTTATTCTTTTGGTAAAATCTCACCACATAAGGACCAAAACCTATATCATTCTTTACTGGACCTTCAAAAACAGTAGGACCTCTGAATCTCGTAGTATGACCATTACCCGGGTAAAAGTAAAATCCATTATCGGCCTTCCACATTTGAGTAGCTCCAGGAACATCCTTGTCACTTATTGTGATTCCACCAATTGTAGCTGATGAGGCATTTGTCATCGTTCCAGCAAAAGGCTGACCATTCTTTTTAATTTCTCCAGTAACATTTAATTCACCATTTACAGTTAAATCATCCCATATACCTACTCTCCTTCTTCCAGAAGACTTATTTCCTACAAGCATTAATTGTTTAAAATCACCAACATCATTTGATATTTCTGATCTCCATTGACCATCTCTTTGTGCATCTGGATAACCACTCCATCCTTGTGAGAATTTTATTCCGTCTGTTCCTTCTCTTGAGAGGCCTCCTACTGCATCTTTTCCGGCTGGACCAGGTGGACCCTGTACACCATCTTTTCCAGCAGGGCCAGCTGAAATATTTACTACGCTTTTTGTACCTTTTCCATCTATAAATTCCAATTTTCCTTCCTTATTCAGACTCACAGATTCCAATCTTTTTTGAGTCTTAACAGCGTCTATTTGATTTTGCAAATCATCTACATCAGTAAGAGTCGCGTATTGTCCCATATATTATAATGTTTGAAAAAATTTAAAAAAAAAAATCTTTAATATTATAATGAGTTTTCGAGTCAAGAAACAGAAACAGATTAAAAAAATTTCAGGAAATCTTTCTATAGACTTTCTTCACCAAGAAAAGATAAATTATTTTGAAAAAAACAAGGATAATCCCCTGATACAGAAAGAAATGGATGATTACTTTCTAAATACATGTCATATATTAGAAGAGTACTACAACAAAAAAGACAAAATAAAAACTATAAATCCTTATGACGATGACTTTCAAACAAATGAAAACGATTTAGAGCTAGAAAGAAAATACTATGAAATATGCAATATAGCTTATAAATGCGACATAAAACGAACAAATATGAGTATATGTTGCGACGAAGAAATGATACTTTCACCTGATTATTTTTATACATGTTATCAATGTGGTAAAGTTGGACAAATGTACATAAACGGTTCTACGTTTAAACAAATACAAGAAACCTTTATTACAAACAAGTTTGTATACAAGAGAATAAACTATTTCAATGATTGGTTAAAACAGATACAAGCATCGGAAAATTCAGATATACCAAATAAATTAATAACACGATTAAGAGAAGAACTTAGTAAACGTAGTATCAAAGATTTATCAAAACTAAAGCCTTATCTTGTCAAAAAAATCTTAAAAGAATTAAAAGAACCCAAGTATTATGAAAACATAAATCTGATAATTTCCAAATTAACTAATAAACCTCCTGTTATAATACCAACTAATGTAATAGAAAAAATGAAGATAATGTTCTCTTCTATACAAGAACCATATGAAAAACTTAAAGGGACAAGAACAAATTTCTTTTCATACTCCTATATTCTTTATAAATTTTGCGAACTATTAGATATAAAAGAATATCTAAAATGTCTTCAATTACTTAAAAGTAGAGATAAAATTCTTCATCATGACATTTTGTGGAAAAAAATTATAATAGAAATGCAACAAAAGGAAGGAGATGAACTATGGAGATTTATACCAAGTTGCTAAAAATTTTTTTTTATTTTATTATAATAGAATAAGATGGATCTTTCATTACCTTTGATAGGAGTATTAGGACTTGTTGGTTACAACTTAAACAGAAAACCAAATTCTAGAGAATACACTGATAAAAGAATAAAAATACCCACATCAGAACTTCAAAACGGCAAGTCTATATATGAAAATAAAGATTACGTCAGAATAAAACAAGATGAACAATCAAGACTTGATTCTTATTATTCAGATAGAAATAGAATAATTGCTACTAATAGATACACTGCTAGAACAAATAACCTCGATATGGGAGGTCAAAACAAAGTTACCGGGAACCCCATTGATTCTGTATCACAAATAAAACTACTCAATAAGGAAGAAAGGATACATACTGGTCCTATGTTTAAAGAAGGAGGTTATTATTCTACAGAAGTCTCTCCAAAGGAGATAAAAGAAAATTTTGAGTCAGATGTAAGCGAACTTTCTGGTTTAAAAACCGATTTTAAACATACTAACATGCAGCCATTCTTTGGGAGTAATGTAAAACAACCTGTAGATGGAGTATCTATATTAGACAAATACACTGGAAGAAACTTTATGACTAAAAAAGAAGTAGAATTGGAGAAACCTAACAATAAACAGGAAATACATGGAATGAAACCATTCACTCAATTAGTTGATCCTTCGAGATATGACCCTGGTAGATATTCAAATAATGTTGTACCATTTAAACAATATAAAGAACCACCTATTCCTCCTGAATATGCAAGAGGAACCAGCAAATCGGTAGATGAACTCAGACCTCTAAATAAACCAAAAGCTACTGGCTTAGAAGCTCGTATAAATCCAGGTTCAGGTGATTATATGAGACCTGTAGACCCAGACTTTGTTAAAAACAGAGTGAGTACTACTTATGACGGAACATTTAATGGGATTTATCCTACATTTTCTAAAGACATAGAAGAAACATATATAGCAAGACATCTTGATGATTTGAAATATACATCAAAAGGAGACATCATGGAAACTTCTTACAATATGGGACCTGGACACGTTACAAGAGGAGAAAAAACAAGATTAACAAATGATATAAATGACAGGAGGTCTACTTATCATCCTGGTTCTCATCATTTTGAATTAGCAAACGATTGGGTTAGAAATGCAAAAAGAAGTATTCCTCTCCGTGATGAAAACAAACAATATACTTACACTACTTATGAACAAGAAAGAGAAACTACAAACAGAGAAATTATGGGAAATGCTTTTAACTCCAGAGGAAATAAAATGAGAAGTCTTGATAAAGCAAAAACTACTAACAAGGAATTGTCAAATTATAGTTACACGCCTGCTGCTCATTCGCAAAGAGAAAAGGCTCCGGTAGGAAGAGAATTCTATAATAAAATCCATAGAAAACAAAGACCTACCAAAGAATACTTTGCTGGAGGTGGAAAACTATTTGCTCCTCAGACTAATCAAGCTCATATTGCCCAAAGACCAAAAGCCATGTTTGAAGACTATAATGGTCCAGTTAAAATGAATAATCTACAGTTACCAACTCCATCTAACATAGGAGTTGACACTTCTAATAACAAATATCATCAAATGGAAACGGATTTCACTTACCGACTAACTTAATTTAAAAAAATATTTATTATAATCTTCATAAAGATGCCAGACTATCTTGATGAAGATCCACCAATGTCAAGTCAAAAATATGCTATTCTCTCTTATGTTTTGACTGATAAAAGTCCAATGATTAAATTCAGAGGAGCATTTTCATCAATGGAAGACTGTCAAAACAAGATTAAAAGACTTCAAACAATTGATTCTTATTTTCATATGTTTGTAATTGATGTAGGAAAATGGGGAGCACTTCTTACAGACGAAGAGCTCAAAAGGACAGGAGTTGATGAAGAATTCAGAAATGAACAAATGAATGAGATGATGAAGGATTATAAAGAACAAAGAGACAAAGCAAATGATGCATTTGAACAAAGAAAAAGAGAAATGACAGAAAAGGCCAGGCAAGACGGTACAAAAGAAGGACAAGCAGAACTTGCTGCTCAAAGAGAACACCCTCTTAGTGTCAAGAAAAGACTTGAAGATACTGCAGAAGTATTGGAAAAAGTCAAGAAAGATTTAGAAGAGTTTACTAGTTTGTATGAAAATACAAAGAAACTTTATGAAACTTACACAGAGGAAGAACTTCAAAAAGCAGATGAAGAACTCAAAAACCTCAAAATTGATTGAAAAAAATTTTAGATTGTTATTATAAATGGATCTTATAATAGCAATGATACTCCTTTGGATAGGATTTTATATACTTTATATATCTATAAAAGGTATTACACTTGTATGTCCAAAAGTGGTAGAATATAGATATATACCAAGAACATTTGAAGAAGAACAAAGAGACCCTCTCAAACCAAGTGTTATATTTGCAGATATGTTCAAACTTCAACAACCTCATGCTGGAAGAGGAAGTACCTTTTTGTAATTTAAAAACTAATTCATATAGTATGTAAATGAAAAGATTACCCAACGAAATACTTGATAAAGTATTTCTTTTGTGTAGTTCACGAGATATAAACAATTGGGAATCTTATGAACATTTAAGTAGACTTACATTTATGAAAAAGAAACATGACAATTTAATAGAAGCATGCAAAGAAGGAAACATAACGTGTGTTAAATTTCTAATAGAAAATGGAGTAGATGACGTTTGCAGACCAATTAGTTGTCATACTCCTAACACAAAGAAATATGATAGAGATGATTGTTCGTTATTATTAGCTTGCGGGTTTGATCACATCGAGATAGTTAAATTTCTTGTAAAGAGAGATGTACACAAATGCAAGGATATCGCATTATATAAATCTTCCTATAGAGGTGATATCCAAACGGTTCGCTTTCTTGTAGAAAATGGAGCAAATGTACACGCATATGATGATGTTGCAATACGATGGGCTTCTGGAAATGGTCATCTTGAAGTCGTACGCTTTCTTGTAGATTCAGGGGCATATATAAATTCCCGCGATAGTAGTGCATTGTACTGGGCTGTCATGTTTGACCATTTAGAAGTAGTCCGATTTCTTGTGGAAAGGGGCGCAGATACACACGATTCAATTCTAGAAGTCGCTTTAAAATACAGCAATCTTCAAGTAGTCTTTTTTCTTTCAAAACTTTACGTATCTAATGAGTTAACTCGAATTTTAGAAAGACGTTTGAATCCTATTAATTAATCTTGATTCCGAAAAGACCATACATGCGCTCATGTATACTTCCAATATGAATATTAAATTTATACACAAGTCTCATATCTAGATTATTTTTAAATTTATCTACCATTTCTTTTGTTAATTGACGAGTCGATATCTCTTTCCAGTATAACCAATCTGAAAATTCCTCTAAAAACTCCATTGTAATAGGATAACAACCTGATAATTTTGACCAGTGAATTAGCTCTTTATGTTTTCTTATAACACTTAGAGGTAATGATTTATAAGATGCCTTACTCCAACAGAAGTATTCACAAAACTCTTCTAAAAA
>JACCDO011838393.1_pt1 | contig 13696 bp, 14 predicted proteins | sample 7446101 | NCBI WGS metagenome assembly JACCDO01 (sample SAMN15323440, study PRJNA562643) | freshwater metagenome | isolation source: river surface water | place: USA:Blue River Watershed | collected 2017-08-16
ATTAATAATTTAATCAATTTTTTCTAATTATTATTATAATGACAATTATTGACGATGTTAACTCTGGAAAATATAATTTTCTAATACTTGGGGTGGTTGCAATTTTATTTTTCCATATTTACTGGAATAAAAATTCAGAACCAATGGCTGATGTAGGTAACTTAGACCAAATTAAAGAAGCTGTTAAACAAGTTTATATGGCCGATGTCGAAGCAATTAGAAACTTGTCAAATGTAGCCACACAATTACAAGCTGGAGGATTAACTGTTCCTGGTAACCTCACCGTTAAAGGAGAATTACTAACTGAATCTGGTAATTTTAGATTAGGTAATGTAACCAAAGATCAATGGATTTTCCATTCTCCTCCAGATGAACGTGGTGGATTATGGATTGCTCGTGTTCAACGAGATGGTAATGTAAATTGGCCCAATGGACTTAACTTACTTACCAGCCCCGATGGAACACAAAATATTGGAGGTAACTTTAATATAATACCTAGAGGTACTATTGTTGCATGGACAGGCGCAACTCCCCCTGTTGGCTGGGCTTTATGTAACGGGCAAAATGGCACACCTGATTTAAGAAACAAATTTGTTGCAGGAGCTGGTGCAGATTATGCAATTGGTGTAACTGGAGGTAAAAACACAATTCAATTAGCACCAAACCAAATTCCACCACACAGACATTATACAGCTATTGCTCCACCACATTGGAACTGGGGTGATGGTTATCTTGGTAATGGTAACAAAGGATTTTCAGGCGGAGGAGGTGCAAATTTTGGAACAGGTGGTCAACCATTTTTAACTGGTGATGGTAATGATGGGCAATCTGGATTAGTTGGTGCAGCAATTGATATTAGACCCCAATTTTATGCTCTGGCTTATATAATGAAATTATAAATGTTTAATTAATTTTCTAATAGTTTATATAATATGGGATTATTAGAAGATTTAAGTTCTGGAAAATATAATTTAATTTTAATTGGAATTTTATTTATTTTTGTTTTTCATCAATACTGGAATAAAAATTTAGAACCAATGGCAGATGTTACATCATTAACTGAAGATAAAGTAAAAGAATTAATTTATAAAACATATTTAATTGATGTTACAGCCATTAAAAATTTATCTGATATTGCAACTGAATTACAAAAAGATAAGGGTTTAACTATTCCTGGTGATTTAACTATTAAAGGGAAATTAAATTTATTACCAAGAGGAACAATTGTCGCATATAATCAAAATACTGCGCCTGAAGGATGGACATTATGTGATGGTTCAAATGGTTCACCTGATTTAAGAAATAGATTTATTTTAGGTTGGGGAAATAGAGGTATCGGTACTACTGGTGGTGCAGAAACTGTTGCTCTAACAGAAGCTCAAATGCCTCACCATAATCATGGAGCCAATGTATCAGACCCAGGTCATCAACACCATATGATAGAGGGTATGGGTATTGTATATGCAGGAAATTCATGGTATGCACGCGATGGTGGATTTGGTGGAGCCCATCCAAGAACAAATAGAACTACAACAGGAATAAGTGTTGGTATTGGTCATACAGGTGGCAATCAAGCACATGAAAATATGCCCCCGTTTTATGTCCTTACATATATTATGAAATTATAATTTAAATCAAAAAATTGAAATTTTTAACAGATATAAATATAAATTATTAGAATTTTAATGTCTATTTATAATTCTAATAACAAAATAAACACTATTTACTCTACCTTCAGTCGCAGAAAAATTCTTCTTCCTGTAATTCATGTAATCACAGTCAAACAAGCCTTAATCAATGCTGAAATTCTTCATCAGCACAGTGTGCAGGGTTGTTGGTTAATCAACCATTCTTGTTCAGACAAGGTTTTTGCAGAAGCTTTTACTCAAGTTAAAACAAAATATCCTGGTCTTTGGGTTGGAATCAATTACTTGGGTGGGCAGTTTGCACCTATAGTATTTTCAACTGAATATTCCATCAAACCAGATGGTTTTTGGTTCGACAATGTTGGAGTATCTGACACTGATGCAACTCAAGGTCATAAAATTCGCAAGTTAATGGAAAAATCAAATTTATCAGATGTACTTGTTTTTGGTTCCATCTGCTTCAAATATCAATCTCAACCTAAAAGTGTTGAAGTTACTACACAAACTGCACTTGATATTTGCGATGTTATTACTACATCAGGAAAGGGTACAGGAATTGACCATGATGCTTCCGATATTGCCAAGTTTAAAACCATGAAAGCAATTTGTGACAAAAAAGCCTATCTAGCTGTTGCATCTGGTATCTCCGAATCAAATATTTCCAATATTCTTGAACATGTTGATATTTTTATGGTTAATTCAAGTATAGCTGTTAAGGAAATTTTTGTACCGGAAAAAGTAGCAAATCTAGTGAAAATTATTAATGAATACGAATACAACTGGGATGTTGAACATAATGTTGAACAACATTTTTAATTAAAATATTTACTTTATTTTTTCATTAATTTCTATTTTATTTTATTATATGGAAGATAAAGTATTAATTTTTATTTGTTTTATTTTAATTGCATGGTTGTTTTATAATCAAGCAAATATTAATGAATCAATGGCAGATGTAGGTAACTTAGAACAAATTAAAGAAGCTGTTAAACAAGTTTATATGGCCGATGTCGAAGCAATTAGAAACTTATCAAATGTTGCTAATCAATTACAAGCTGGAGGATTAACTGTTCCTGGTAATTTAACTGTTAAAGGAGAATTACTAACTGAATCTGGTAATTTTAGATTAGGTAATGTAACTAAAGATCAATGGATTTTTCATTCTCCACCAGATGAACGTGGAGGTTTATGGATTGCTCGTGTTCAACGTGACGGTAATGTTAACTGGGGCAATGGACTTAACTTACTTACCAGCCCTGATGGTACTCAAAATACAGGAGGTAACTTTAATATAATACCTAGAGGAACAATTCTTGCATTTAACGATGTAAAAGCTCCTCCTGGTTGGGCTTTATGTGATGGGCAAAACGGAACCCCTGATTTACGTGGTAGATTTATTAGAATGCAATCGGACTCATTAGGGGGATTTAATGAGTGGGGTGGTAAAGTTGTTGACGGCAATAAAGTTGCATATTCAGCAGACATTGGAGGTAATTCTCGTGATGATAAAAAATCATGGATTCTTAATCATAGATTTGGTGATAAAGCAGGTACTGATCATCAAACTTTACATCCAAATGAAATCCCACCACATACACATCCATATGTTGATGCATATTGGTCTGAACACTGGGGTAATGATAAATCTTTTGGAAACAATTTAATAGGTTCTAAAGGTGGTGATAGTGATAATGCTCCTTATACTGTTAATAGAAATACTGGTGCAACTGGAGGTGGATGGGGGCACAATAACCAACCTCCTTATTATGTACTTTCATACATAATGAAATTATAAATCAATCAATTAACTAAAATAATTACCCATTTGACCACGTGGTACCGGATAAAATGACCAATCAGAACGAACTGGTACAGTACTCATATAATGGACAAATGTTTCACGCTCACGAATTTGTTTAAAGTCACCTTCATTAACAAGAATTTCAGGTGCTCGTAACTTACCATTATATTGAAAACCCATTGAGTGGGAATGAGCTCCAGTGTCCCAAATTACAAATAAGTCTGATGGATTTGCTTGAGGTAACAACCTATTTTTAGCAAACCAATCATTATTTTCACATAATGTTCCTACAACATTTACTCGCTTTAAATTCTCATTTGATATAGTTGATTTACCTAACACATCAATTCTATGATATGCTCCATACATTCCGGGTCTCATTAAATTGCTCATACAAGCATCCAGCCCATAAAATGTTTGTCCATATAGGTTTTTCACAACGTTACACATAGTAACAAGATAACCGTGCGGTCCAGTTATAAATCTACCATTTTCCATGTACACTTGAATTTTATCAAGCCCATAGACCAGGAGATTTTTCTCAATATTTTCTCCAATTTTTTTTGCTAACAAACTTATATCCGGTAAAATTCCTGTCCGGTAATTTATTCCTATACCCCCACCTAAATTTATACCAGAAATTTTTATCCCAGTGGTTTGATAAATACGAGCTACAAGGTCAAAAATTTTATCAACTAATTCATCCCAATATTCAATATCCAACACATTTGACCCAGTCATCATATGGATACCAAATTCTTCCACACCATGTGATTGAGCAATTTGAATAGATTGAATAATTGCTTCGGCTTCCATACCAAATTTAGCGTCTGGACCACCTAAAATATTTGACTTTGTTTCTGAATTAGTTTTTCCAATTCCAGGATTATAGCGGAAAAATAATTTTTTTGGCCACAAATTTCTTAAATTGGCAATCTCAAATAATTTTGGGACCAATGTAATATCATCTAAATTTATAATAGCTCCAATATACAGAGCTAATGTCAAGTCCTCATCAGAAGTATAATTTGATGTAAACATTATTTTATTACCAGGTACATTAAGCATTTTGGCTATTAGTAATTCCGAGTGCGAAGAACAATCCAAACCCATACCTTGATCAAGCAAAATCTGTAATATATATGGATTAGGTAATGCCTTCACCGCGTAAAACTGATGAAAATTAGGAATTTGACTTGAAAATGTTTTCATAAAGTTACTTGCAGTTTGTTTAATTCCAGCATAATCATATAATTGTAGTGGTGTTTCATACATTTGTACAACTTTGTTAATCAATTCTTGGGTAAAAGGTAATGTTCGATTATCCTGAGTAATATCTGATAAATTAGTTTCCATTAATAAAAGTTTAATTTATATAAAATCATTTTAGTTCAATTTTTATTTTATATTAAAATAAAAATGTGAAAAAATAATCTATATGATTATATAATGACATTATTAGAAGAAATATCGAATGGTAAATATAATTTAATTTTATTTGGCATTTTATTTATATTTATGTTTCATCAATATTGGAATAAACACACCGAACCTATGGCAGATGTGGGAAATTTAGACCAAATTAAAGAAGCTGTTAAACAAGTTTATATGGCTGATGTTGAAGCAATTAGAAACTTATCTAATGTTGCAACTCAGTTACAAGCCGGTGGGCTAACAATACCTGGAAATTTAACAGTAAAAGGAAATATTTCAACACCAGCAAACTTAACTGTTACTGGTGCATTTAACATGATACCAAAGGGAACTATTTTTGCCTATAATTCGGATGTTGTTCCTGAAGGTTGGGCGTTATGTGACGGTAAAGATGGACGTCCTGATTTACGAGGTAGATTTTTAGTCGGGTATAATACGGAAAAACCAGATTACAATAAAATTGGTAAAACAGGAGGAGAAGAATTTCACAAATTAACAATGAAAGAAATGCCATCACATAATCACGGTAAAGCTGGTCAACACACCCATAGATACACAGATCGTGGTAACACATCTGGTTCTGTTGAAGGTAGTAGACGTGACAGAGCAAATAACACAAGTGGTGTTTATGATACCGAAGCTGCAGGTGAACACGAACATGCTGTTCAAGGAAATGACGAACCTCATGAAAACAGACCTCCTTTCTATGTGGTTACTTATATTATCAAGTTGTAAAAGCTTAAATTTTTATATTAAATTAACTTAATATTAGGTTAATTTAATAAACTAAATTAGAAATTGGAAATTATTTAATATACAACTTCACCCTTGGTGTCGTCTTTGTGTAATTTGTACATGAAAATGATACCACGTTGACGAGCCATTTCAATGAAGGAAGTACCAGGAAGGGAAACACCGGGGGCACCGTGAATTTGAGTAACTGGTTTACGATTAACCATTTGACCATTAACTTCAACAGCATCAGAAACACTGATAGGGTCATATTGAATGTATTCAGGTGTGAAAACACCATTAGCAGGGTCAGCATGATTCATGATGAGAGCTGATGAACCAACAACTAAGTTTCTTTCAGGGGCATTGCGGTTAACTTCGGCTAAGACAACAGAGCGGAGTTGGTAGACATCAGAACGAATAGTGATTTCTTCTTTGAAGTCTACTTCACGGTCATTAAGGCGTTCAAAGCCAGAAACAGATAAAGGTAAACGAGCAATGTTGAAGGGTTGCATATCATTGTAACGAATAACATTAGCACGTCTGTCAACGAAGAAGAAAAGAACACCACGAGAGTAGATTAAACTGGTATGGCGAGGAATCATAGCACCGTTTTCAAGGAAGTATTGGTGTTGGTCAAGAGCATCAGCTAAACTGATAGGTGATGCGTCGTTGATGGTAGGAGGTAAACGTAAGTTAATCATAGGAACAGCAGTAACTACAGGGCGAACGTTTTGTTGGTAAGGGTTGAGGTTAACAATATTGTAGACAGGGGTAGTTGAAACAATGGTAGGACGGAAAGAGAAAGCAGATAAAAGTCTCTTTAAGATGGTACCATCATAACGACCATAAACAAGGTCAGGGTTGTCTTGTTTGTTAAGTCTGCACATATCAACGGAACCAACAAAGTCACGGAAAACAGCATTGTAGTATTGACCGTTACGGAGGTTAAGAACACAGTTCCATAATTGATTTTGAACGTGAGCGCGGTTTAATAAATCTTGAATAGAAGAGCGGTTGTCGCAAACAACATCGTTGGGGTCATTGGTTAAAGCATAGAAAAGTTCATAGTCAGGTCTGTTTGTTAAGGCTTCGCCATTGTAACGAGCTTTGACGATACCAGCAATGTTGGAGTGTAAAAAGTGGGTTTCAAGTTCTTCAATCTTGGGTAAGAACATAGCAGCAATAACAGGGTGAATTGATTCAGTGGGTCTGTGACCTAATTCACGTTTGTATTCACCAGTAAGGGCTTCAAAATCACAATCACGGTATTGCATGGATTGAAGTAAAACTTGAGCGTGTAAAGGTCTTGAAGCAGAGTATAATTTTAAGATTTCTTGTAAGAATTTGTAGTCGTTATCGTTAAGTTTAAGAGCAAAACCTTGGAAATCAACATTGATAGAACCTAAAACTTTCATCATGTTGGTTGAAGGAATAACAACTTCGGGGGAATTAAGACCAACTAATTCTTGTTCATAAATACGTTGGAATTCAGCAAATTCATCATCAGAAAGGCCGTGTTTAACTTTGAATAAACGAGCTTTTTCAAGAAGGACATGGAAAGGGTATTTTTGGTTAGAATACTTTTCGCGAATTAATTGAGCGAATTTTTTAGCTTTTTTGCTAATAGCACTGTGCTTATCTAAATAAGCTTTTTGGATTTTTTCAACTAAGTCAGCATCATCATACTTTTGTCTTAATTTCATGAAGTCAGCAGATGAAATTTTTCCGTTGTTTTTGCGGAAAAGTTTTTGTACTTCATCTTCTACTGAATCACCAGAGTGACGATATTTCTTATTATCTTTAACATCGGAGCTATCCATAACTTTATATATATATTATTAGAAATTTTTTTTTTTAAATTTAATTTTTAAACTTTTTTATATTGATTATATAAAAAATCTTTAAACTTTTTAACATGGGAAAATTACTGGTGTATATTTTTCTTCGTTTTAACTACACATATAAAGAATAAAATTTAATATGTTATAATTATGAACAAATCTGGTAAATCAAATGCTAAAATTAATCTTTCACATCAAAAACCATCTGTTAATAATGATTTATGGATTAATAAATATAAACCAACATCTATTAATCAAATAATAGGAAATCAATCTCAAATTACAGACTTTAAATCTTGGTTGGAAAACTTATCCACATGTAAAAATCAGGGAATTGTTATTTCTGGTAATCAAGGATTAGGCAAAACACTTACTATCAAATTACTTTTAGAAGAATGTGGATATATACCAAGAATCATTAATCCAAATGAAATTAAAGACCATCGTATATATGATGATTTTAATGATTACTATAACTTTGTAAACTCAATATATTCTAAAATTCAGTTTTGTGACAATAAAAGTAAAAAGATTGCATTAATTTTTGACGAAACAGAGAACATAACTTTAACAAGTGAAAAAAAGTATGTTATGGAAATATACAAAGAAAACAATAAATTAAAAAGTTTTCCACTAATATTTATTTCTAATAACCAACATTCAAAGTTATTAAATGATCTTAAAAAAGGATGTCATGAAATTGTTTTTTCAAATCCGTCTTTACCAGACCTTAAAAACCTCGTTAAAAAAATATGTCAAAAAGAAAGAATTGGCTTTGAAAGTGATTTATTAGTTGAAAAACTAATTGAATTTGCACAAAATGACATTAGACGTTTAATTAATTTATTACAAGATTTATCTTATCATGTATCAAATAGCAAAATAACACAAGAAAAAGTAAATGAATTTATTGAAAAATCCCGAGAAAAAAATATTGATGTTGGATTATTTGATTCTACAGAAAGAATTTTAAATAATTACTTAGATTATGAAACAATTATCAAGTTGTATGAGTCAGAAAAAGTTTTATTACCTTTAATGATTCATGAAAATTATTTAAAAAAAATACTAAATAAGTCTAAAGATACATGGCCAAATATTATTTACAATATAGTTAAAGTTTCCGACTCCATATCACGTGGTGATAACATTGAAACAAGTATTTATACTGACCAAAATTGGTATTTGCAAAATATACATGGTTTTTATACATGTCTTAATACATCTTATTGGATTAATAAAAATAATTCAAATTATAAAATTCAAAATGAAGACATAAAATTTAGTTCAGACCTAAATAAAACATCCCTTAAAAATATAAATAGAAAGAACATTCTTAATTTATCAAAGATTATTAATAATAAATCTAATCAAGAAATACTTATGTTGAATAAAATTTGTAATCATTTAATACAAGAAGGTAAGGAAAATGAACTTATCAAAATTTTAAATGGTTATGGTAAGGACATTAGTATTAAGGAAATCGAGTTATGTCTTAAAATAGATAAAACTACCGAATTTAATACATTGGCATCAAAAGATAAAAAGCGTATTAACAAGCAAATTAAACAATAATTTTGTTTTTAAATATTACACATATTTTTCATTAATTTTTGCTAAAGTTATAAATTGGGTGTTACCTTCATTATTTGTTGGTGTAAAACAAAACATATCATCTGTTAAATATAAAAGTAAATTAGTAATCCAATCTAAAAGTTTTTCATTTGGTATTTGAATTACGTCTTGAGTTAATAACTGATAATAAAAACTTATCTTTTCGTCAGAATCAGATTCAAACAAATGTGCTGATTGTTTAATTTTTCTTATATTGGCAATTTGTCTTTTGTCAACTCCAGGAATTGAACTTGCCCAAATCCATAATTTAGTATGGGATTGATATATACCATAAAACCAATAATCTCCAATAACCACAGCCTTTTTACCATCAAAAACACCAACTTGATTTGTTTTTCCAACTTTTAAAAAGTCAATTCTGTATTGTTTTTTAGGATTTAAAATTTTTGTAATTTCTTTATTTTTTTGTTCATATTTTTGTGTTATTTTTTCTGATATTTTCATTATATATTATATACAGAAAAAATTAATTAAAATATATAAAATCTCATATTATATATATAAATGGAATCACAATTTAAAAAATCTGATAACAATGTACTTTTACTTGTAATTTTGGGGGCAATTATTTTCTTTGTTTTTGTTATGCCTATGTTAGATAAAGCAAACAGCTCTGAAGAATCAAAACTCAAAGAACATTTAAATAACATAGAACCAACTGTTAAATTAGATAAAAACATGTGTTCAAGACAATGTTGCAAATTTTCTCAATGGCCTGTTCCACATGACTTGAATGAAAAAACTATTCCTGATGACCAACTTAAAAACTATATTGGCTCAAACATGTCATGTAATTTTGGAAATGGCAGTGGTTGCTTATGTGTTAGTAAAGATGACTTTAACTATTTAGCTGATCGTGGTGGCAATTCTGGTTCTGGTATGTGTGGTGCAAAATAAATAAATATATTAATTTATCTTATATATTAATGAATTTATTAACAATTTCTTCATATTCATCATTAATTGTACAATTTATAACAGGGATTTATGGTGTTGCAGGATTAACATATAATCTTGCTGATAAAGATAAAATACTTCAATCTGCTCTTAAGTTAGAAACAATTGTTCAACTTATTGAATTTATATTTTATTTATATTTAGTTTACAGTATAAGTTCCAATGCTTTAACCAATAATATTACATCGATTAGATATTTTGATTGGTTTATAACAACACCAACCATGCTTATTTCAACAATTTGTTTTCTTAAATATCAAGAAGCAACTGAAAAGGGTGAAACTTTAGATTTTTATGCTTTAATTAAATCAGAAAAAAATAATATTTTAAAAATAATAATTGGTAATTGGCTTATGTTATTATTTGGTTATTTAGGTGAAATTAATTTAATAAATATTAAATACACAACTGCAATTGGATTTATATTTTTTGCTTACGTATTTAAACTTCTTTATTCTAATTATGCAGTTAAAACCACCCAAGGACTTAAATTATATTGGCCAATGTTTATATTTTGGTCATTTTATGGGATTGCTGCTGTTTTTGATTTTGAAAACAAAAATACAAGTTATAACATACTCGATATTTTTGCTAAGAACTTTTATGGTATATTTTTATATTGGTTTATTAAATCCAAAGCAATTAATTAGTTATAAACGTAAATTTTTTTTCAAGAATAAAAATAATCTAAACAAATATAATATAATACCAATGTTAAATTTTTTAGTTGAAACAAAAAACGAATACACAACACATCTTATTAATATTTTAACTCCTTTAGTTTTTGAAGGACTAATATCAATTTATAAAGAAGCACAAGAAATAGCAGGACCTGATAATGTACTTAAAATTTTTCAAACTTTTTTAAAGCGTATTCCTAAATGGAACCAAGCTATTATTGAAAAAGAAACTAATAGAATTATCAATTCATCACATAGTTATGGCTGGCTTGGTGACTTAATTAAGGCCACATTAAAGTCAAATCTTGTTGTTTTAATGTATAATCCCACTATTAAAACTCAAACAAAATTGGATAATAGCTTTTACCAAAATATAAATGTTAATGATTTCATACATAAAGTATACATCGAATGTGCTCGTGAAATTTGGAATAATCCTTATTTGTTATATCATAACTATCCCCCAATTGAAATTAAACGTAATCAACGCGATTGTATGAACATTATTAAAGATTGTATTAAAGAAGCAATTCGAAAATTATTGCCTGTTAAGCACATTTTACAAATTTATTTAGGAGAAGATATTGAATTAAAAAATGATGACGACAATTTTGAAAGAGCAATGTCTGATGCTGAAGAAAAAAACCTAACTAAACTTATTCAAAAAGATTTAGCAAATGATAAAGTATTAGAAATTAATTATTCTGGTTCAGATGCTAAGGAAACAAAATCTAAAACATCAATTGAAACACCCAAACCAGATAATGTAAACAATTCTATTGGTGAACAACAAAATAAAAGCAGTGATGAAAAAACTATTGGTTCAAGAATTTTAAATATCATTAATCAAAATTCACTTGATACATCTGATGTTGCTTCTTTACTAAGTTCAGATAAAGACACCGCAAAATCTGGCTCAAATTCACCACAAAAAAACCAATCTTTAACATCTGATTCTGGGTCAATGGGTGATTTAAAACAATCAATTAAAAATCTTGAGGAATCACTAAAACCCAATAATTCTAATGGTAAAAATCCAGAATCAATTGATGATAAAATTAAAAAAATTCTTCAAAAAGATTTAGCCACTGATTCTGATCTTGAAACTAGTTTAAATTATAGCCAAGAAGATAATGATAATAAATATCAGGAAATTTTTTCAAATTCTAATGTTCAAGCTAAATCAGGACAAGCCAAACCTGATGCTAAAAATTTAAAAGATAAGAAAAAGTTTTTCAATAATTACATGCAATTCTAAATAATAAATGTGAAACATTTGAAATTTTCATGCAATTCTAAATAATAAATGTGAAACATTTGAAATTTTCATGCAATTCTAAATAATAAATGTGAAACATTTGAAATTTTCATGCAATTCTAAATTTTCATGCAATTCTAAATGATAATTTTTATAAAAATATTTGATATTTATAAAAATTTTTTGAAATTTATAATTTATTATGCTTCAACTAATGCTTTGTGAGAAATGGATTTTTCTTCTGATTTAACCTGCTGAATGCTTATGGCAGGAGATATCATATCTAATATTGCAAATGCAATTGAAGAAGTAGCACCAATCATTATAATTTCTTTTGTTTGTACTATATTATCTGGAATATAACGGGTTGCAATTACAACAATTAAACCCATTAACACATATTTTGTTAATCTTTGTATATGAGATAAATGTGATTGTTTAATTTGAGTCATTTACTATATATTAACCTAGAATTTTTTGTTTAAAAAATTAATTTAATATTTTGGTTTGTTTATAGACGAAGATAATTTATATCTATTAACAATTAAATATTTTATTTTCTTTATTATTTTAATGGATTTAATTCTAAAACAATTAATTATAATTGCTGGAACATTTTTAGTTATCATGTGGTTTCAAAATGTTGATGATAGAAAACATAATAAAACAAGAGACACATTTTATGAAAAATATAAATTCCCAATTCTTGTTAGTGCAATTGTAGGATTTGTTATTAATATTCCTGAAATTATTTCTTCTGTTACCGGACAACAATGTGACTCAGGTGTAACTGAAATCGCAATTTTTACTTCAGGAGAACAAATAAACCAAATTAACCCTGTTAAACAAATTAGCAAAAATGTTGGTAAACTTTCACCAATTGACATAGTTAAACAAAACACACGAAATGTTATTAGTGAACAACAAATTTACACTGACTTACCGGATTTTTAAATAAAAATCCATGTAGGTTTTTCAAACCGTACCTGACTTCTAAAAGAAGTCAGCATAGACTCATAGAGTAGGCTTTTCAAGTCGTACCTGACTTCTAAAATCCCATATTAACCAAATGTAATAATCTTTGTTACTATGTGATTTTTATCCACTATTAAATTTAATGCAATTTCAATTAATTATATAAATTAATAGAATTATAGTTTTCCAATCCAATTCAAATACTCTGTTAACACTTCCGAATGTAAAATATTTATACCAGGGCTACAATTAACTTCAAGTACATAAACATCACCAGATTCTCCGACAATAAAATCCCAACCTGTTAACATTGCTTGTTTATTTGCTTTTATTTCTGGTAATTTACTTAACACATTTGCAACTATTGGACAAATTTGTTTATATAAGCTCTCATCATGATAATTTGATTGTTCCGAATAAAGCGATGTGTTTGTTAACGAACCAACAGATTCATTAATATTAAAAGGAATTGTACTTATTCGCTTAATTAGTGTGGGACATACATAAAATTCCAAATCACCTCTTATCCCAACCCAAACCCGGTAATCATACTTGTATTGAAGACCATCAGGGGTTGTAATTAACCGGGGTATTATTTCCGGACACACAACATATGATTCTATAGGTTCTAACGGTTTCACATTAACTATTTTAATTCCTTTCCCACAAGAACCATCATTTGGTTTAATATAATAACGGCAGTTTGGTGTTGGTTGGGGGTAGTAAGGTTCGTG
>JACCDO010553903.1_pt1 | contig 13695 bp, 13 predicted proteins | sample 7446101 | NCBI WGS metagenome assembly JACCDO01 (sample SAMN15323440, study PRJNA562643) | freshwater metagenome | isolation source: river surface water | place: USA:Blue River Watershed | collected 2017-08-16
AGTGAGTAAGTGAGTGAGTAAGTGAGTGAGTGAGTGAGTGAGTGAGTGAGTGAGGGAGTGAGTGAGTGAGTGAGTGAGTGAGTGAGTGAGTAAGAGTGAGTAAGAGTGAGTGATACCTTGCACATTATCCTTATACTTGTAGAAGTAGTACTGCGCGACATAAACTATATCCAAAATAGGTCTGGAATACCAACGAATCACGTAGTTTAGCGGAGCTTTACACAAGATAGTGAATAAGATCGGCAGCTGCACGTCCGTGGCGTCAATGGTGATGGCGATTACTTGTAAGAACAGTATTAATTTCATAAACCTTGAGTGATTGAGTAAGTGAGTGAGTGAGTGAGTGAGTGAGTGAGTGAGTGAGTGAGTGAGTGAGTGAGTGAGTGAGTGAGTGAGTGAGTGAGTGAGTGAGTGAGTGAGTGAGTAAGTGAGTAAGTAAGTCATACCGAGAGCACTTGTAACAATCAGTTAACTCAAAATTTCTGTTTTTTCTTTCATTTGACTCTTCCTGTTCTGAATCGTCACTAAAATCATCTGAGTTATCGTCTGAGTGAATAAGAATATGAGTGAGTGCATAATAGTGCGTGAGTGAGTAGGTAGTACCTGCTTCATCAAATCCTAGTGATTGTAATGCAGCATTGGTGGTGTAGTTGCTTTTCTTTTTACTCGGTGATTTGGGACTACTTTTAACCGACACTTTCTCATCTTCTTCACTCAATTTTTTAGCCAATTCAAACAAATTAACCTCCTACATAGTGAGGGAGTAAGTAAGTGAGTTAGTGAGTGAATATAATTGAGAGAGTAAGTACCTTAGGTTCATTTAGATCGTATATTTTTGCGCCACGATGCAATTTTGATGACGCTAAGTGAGAGTATAAGTGTGTGAATGAGTAAGTAAATGAGTCAATGAATGAGTTAATAACCTTTCGTGGGACTAGCTCCATGTAACGATTCCTTCGAAGGACTGCCTCCCTTTTCAGGAGACGAAGCCATTTGATAATCTATTTACCAGCTACTTCGGCGTCAACTCTACTAGCGCCCTAATTACAGCATGAACCTTCATTTGAACCGCGGCAAAGCCTTCCTCCTCGCACATCAGTTTGGCGAAAAATTATTCGTTGCTTTTTTTGCTCCAAATACCGGCTCCGGTTTAATAAGAGTGAAATATCAGGTAGTTAGTAGTCTTTCGTGGTTATATGCGCGTCAAAACACTCGGATACTAGCAGGCTTGTGTGCTCATTCGGACTCTGCATCGTATATAGAAAGCAAGGAGAAATATCAACGGTACTCTTCCACACCATTTTTTTTTGCTGTTACGAAGAAAAATAGAGCATAAACCATGGCATTTAAGCCCTTGCAACCGCCAGGTATAATGCTAGCGCACTCTCTCACTTACTCGTATACTTAGTCGCTCATATAATCACTCACTCGCATACTAATTCACTCACTTACTCACTTATTCATGCGACTTTCAGGGACTAAGATTCCATTTAATGAAATATCTCATTTAAACGCCGAAACATTGAAATTTGTAACAGCATTAAGAGCACCAGGTACTCAGCCATGACTTCATTGCCCACTCACTTCATCACTTACTTATTCACTCGCTTGCCAGGTGATGAATACTTTGAGTGGTTGAATAAATTATCGCCGGAAGAACGTGCAGCAGTAGAAGCACAAAATAAAGTAAGTAGAAAAGATAGAACATGTAATCGACCTGAATGTAAAAATGTTTTTAATTCATTGTCACTGCAAGCTATAGAAAAAGCAAATGCAGAAAAAAGAATTGAAGAATTAAATAGTTTAATAAATACAGTAGGTATTCACCCATTCAGTCACTTACTTACTTACTTATTTACTTACTCTCTCATTTTCACACTCTCAGAAGAGAATTACTCTGAAGTATCCGAAATATTGAACAATTTACAGAATGAAGGCAACGATTTAATGACACGTATGGAGGCGTTGCGGTACAAGGAAAGAAAAGGATTTAAGGATCGACAGCACGCTATAATGCAGCAAAAGACAATGTTTGAGCAGAAAATTAAAGCTACAGGTACTCACTCAGTCACTTACTCACTTACTTACTTACTTACTTACTCGCTTACTTACTTACTCACTTACAGAAAAAGAAATCGATGCAATATTAGGAATCAAACGTAAATCTACATCAAACGACGATAAAAGCGGTATAAACTTCGCCAAACCCGACGATATTGACTACAACCAACGCAAACACTCGGGTATTTACGTGATTTCAACCGGCGGTCAGCGCACTTGGTCCTGCTGTCTATCCACCGATGAAGATGCGCCAGGATGCATCGATGACTGCAGTGTTGGCATCAAGTCAACGTTAGTACTTAAAAATACTCTCGCATATAGACCGTTACAGTCTTATAAGAAGGAGTTGAAGCTCAATGCATCAGTAAGTAATACCCTTCACAATAGTAGTAGAGTAAGTAGTCCGAATATGAAGCAACGATCTATTATGTCGAGCGGACATAGTAATAACGGTCATAATCCCACGACAAAAACATTGCGATTTCCATCGAATGAAGGGACAAAGAGTAGACCCAGCACAGCTACTGCATTACCAAGTGTGAAGTCAAGTCTTGAACACGGTCATATACATTTTGGTGAGAATACACATACTATAATGCCAGCTATATCAACTGGTAGACAAACCTTGAAGCAACATTCTCACCTGCACTCGCTGCCGTTGAATAGCGGATCCATCTTACTTGCGTGTAATGAGCGAGTATCCCGTCCATCTACCGTAGGAAAAGTTCGTGATTCTGGTGAGTTGAATATCCACCGAGTTGGTGGACGACCATGCACAAGTGATCGTGGTCCGCATCTAAGTTACTCATCAACGGTACCACCAGGTAACTGCTTGACTCATATGACACAAAGAATAATATAATAATGTTATAAACTGTAATTTACAAACAATAAATAATAATAAATAGTTCAGCGAGAGGGTAGGGAATCACTAGTGTTGCCGCTGCGACGGTAGTGCATGTATGATTTGTTGAAGTAGATCGTCCCACTAGATGACCTCTGTCTTCGCACGTTACCTGCGCTGCCAAGATCATCAATTGTTGTCATTTCACTGTCATAATTTCCTTGATCATCAATGTAACAATTGAATATTGGATGGTGTAGTGCTTCCAACATACTGCAGCGACGGGAAGGATCAAAGTCAACCATTGACTCAAACAGTGCCATGGAACCAGTACCCAAGTGACTCATGCGTTGACGCAGGTTAATCATGACCGGATTATTTCCAAGATGCACCGACCAGTGCTCCCGATCCCTACGCCATTGCTGTCGACACTGGCGCAGCTTCTCATATTCAAGTACTGTTGTTGAAGGGTAACTAGTATCTAGTAACGCACTATATAAGGTCTGGTAGACTACGTTGTTGGGATAGATAACATCCATTTTGCAGCTAAATCCAAACAAAACAAGGTACCTATATAAGGTATCATACAACACGAACTCCTGCATCCCGTCATCAGTTATACTAGTGTCAACACACGCCATTAACTCGGATATTACGAAGTAAGGACTCGTGCTATCATCGGTGGCATAGTACGTCTTCAATCGATCCCGTAGATACTCTGGACAGTGTACATCCTTCAACAGTTCTTCATATGGTTCATAACCAGTCATTAGATGCAAGAATGCAAGTCCTAAACAAAAAGTATCTGATGAGAAAGACTGTCTTGCATCAGAACCAAGTAATAAGAATTCTATTGGAGTGTTTTCAAGGGTAGTGAACTGCTCCATGGTGATGGCCTCACCGAGCCCCTTCATCCCTATCAACGAGGTGCCAAAATCAGCTAGTTTAATCAATTCATTATTTTGTGAATTAATAAGAAGGGAGTATATAGCTTGACCCAAACCAACTCGTATATTGATGAATTTATCTTGATCTGTAGCTAATCCCGACCTAGTCAAGGCTCGGTAAGCGGATGATGATTGATTGAATAACGATAGCCCATTAGTAGCAAAGAAATTTAATAATTTGATATCATAATGACGTAGATCAAGTTCAACACGGCAACTATATAATGCGTAACACATTTGGAATAAGTAAGAGCGCACAGTAGGGATTGGCAGTTGCTTGTTCACCCGAATTATGTGCTCTACATCACCACCAGTACAGAATTCCATACGAATATATTGATAATTACCATCCTTTTTACTCTTAATTTTATATCGTTGTGCACTTCCTATTGCGGCGCTGTAAACCTCGTGGGACTTCAACTTCCACGACTCAGGTTCCTTGTATTCTGACTTGAATACCGAGTAAATTTGGACTAAATTTGGGCATATATTCAGTGTAACTAGTGACGATGTCACCATGCTTATCTGTAGCTCTTGTGATAGGGATACCTCCATATTGCGCCGTTGTAAGTCGGTGATATCCATGATACTCACAGCTTCCATATAAGATTGCGCTGGATGAGATGTGTTTAACACTGCATATACTTCTTTACATGCTCCATCACTTAGATAGAAACCAAATTGATGTGATGTATAAAATCTGGCCCAATTTTGCCATGTTAATGGTAGTAAGTTGCTGTTGATGGACATGTGCCGAGCTAGCAATGAGTAGTAGCATTTCACCCATGTTTTGGATACTAATTTATATCTTAATAACTCTTCTGAAGTGATACAACTAGCTAAAATTGGTGCTTTACCACGTCTAGTACCGTATGCATGACTAGAAGAGGAAGTGATACTCGAGGGTGCGGTTACACCACCATCTGATCCTATCAAGAACTCTAGAATAGACATAATTAACCAGGATTGATTCCATTGAACTGGGTGAGTGATGAACATACTACTGTCACTCGATATAGAAGCGTAGCAGTTGGATGCACCTAGATATTCACTTGGAATCGATTCAATAGGTGTTTTTATGTCTAATGATAGCGATGAGAATGCAAAAATACTATTGATAACTTTCATGCAACGATTGCGACCGCTGGAAAGCGCAATCCAGTCATAAGGATGGTATGGTAAGAAGAATAACACGCTTTTTGATGGTACGTTACTAGAGAAAGCATCACATGATCCTACCAAGTACCCAGTAGGTGCAGCACTGATCACCTTCCAACTATTACCTAAGGAATATATCTGCATCTCATTACCTGGGACGTTAAGCTGTAATTCTAAGGTATTACTAGTGCGACATAACCGCACACCTACAACAGTTATTCCTCCGTTAGCCACCGGTGCGATCACTGGTTTACTGTCCTGGAATGAGTGCTGATAGCATCCACCAACCACCATATTAGTAAAATTAAGCTCGTGTAAATTAGATGAAGCACTCAATATCATGGCACCAGATAGCCGTTTCTTACGAGTACTAGTAGCAGCTTGCTGTGATACACCAGGTGAAAGACTGATAGCATACATGCTGTCATCATTGTCTAATGTAGCAGGTTGTACCATGCGATGGCGACCGAAGGATCGACGACGCTCTTTCGCAATAGAATTTCTTCGTCTTCTTCTATCTCGAATAGCATCTGTATTCGAGTGTAAATGATCGTTAAATTGGGTTTCCATGTATGAGACACTAGTATCAACACCTCCATCGTTATGCCTACCAAAATCAGATTCAGAATGACTAGTTCTATAAAAATTTTCTGCTGATTGAACAGCAAGTAGTGGTGAGACACTGTCTCTTCCATGTAGTGATGCACATGTTGTTACAGGTGACATCAAACGACCACGTTCAGTCATATGCAATGCAGGGATACTACCACCAAGACCAAAATTATTAGATATACTCATAAAACTACTGTAACTTGAACTGTTTGTCTTGAGGCGCTCACGATTGGCAGAGGTGGAGTAAGTGTTGAATATGTTGGTGATGTTTGCTTTACTACTACTATTACTATGAAGCGCACTTGTTCCACCACTTGCTGGAAATGTTGTAGCAAAATTGTTATTCATTTGATTACATTTTTCACTACCTGAATTAGGTGGTAAAAATGATGCCATTCTATTTAAACAAGTAACTGATGCAGGTTGCGAGGTACCCCAGTCATTATCTCCTCTTCCACTGAACTTGAACCTACTTTGAGGTGTTTGGAAGTTATCAGCACGACTAGATGATGAAGGTTCTTGTTGTGATAGTGATACACCACCAGGTGTGCCTATATTCACATTTTGGGTGAACTTGATAGGCATACTATTTGATCTACGAAGTGCGTGACGATTTATGTTTTTACGTTGACGTTCTTCTGACCATCCAGGTGAATGATGCAGTGTACTGCTTATACTACCACTTAGTAAGTTGGGAGATGTTGGAGATATCGCACTACCACTATGGGCCTTCACATCACTAACAGGGAAAGCTTCAATGAGGCTTTTCCCAGGGTTCATGGTACTCATTGATCTATTAGTATATGCTGCCGTGAGTAGTGAGGATACTGGACGATCTACTGATTCTAATTTGTTTGAGGTGTCATTGGTGGCTGTCGCACTTATATTGGTGGTAATGTCGCTACTATGACTGGAGGTATCTATATCGATATACTCTTCACCTATATTGACTTCTACTTCACTCAATGTCGCCAACACTTCATCACTAGAGGATACTCGAACACCTTGCAATTGCTGTGTAATAGATGCAGTAGGTGACGGTGCCATGAGGGATCTGGGGGATAATCGTTGACCAAATATGGAGCTATTAATAGATAACTTGCAGCTACTGTAGTCAAGAGTTGAGTCATTAATTGCACGAAAGGTAGGAGTAAGACCAGATGGTGAATCCTCATCGTCAGAACCGTCATAGATACGATCCGTTACAACACGCATGTTGTATGAGCCACGTGTATTGTTCACGAGTACGCTGCCATCTGACACTGATCGATTACGACTGTCATTATCCAGTGTTGACGGATTGATGATAGTTAATGGTGATATACCCTTTGCTTTCATCACTGTTTCAAATAATTTACTACCTCCACATCCACCAACTGTTGCGGCAGAATCATGGGCGACTAGTAGACGATATATTTCTGTTAGATTTTGGGATGTATACACCACTCTAGAACTGAAAAATTCTTCTTGAAATCCCAGTGTTGTCAACCATTCTTGTAATCTTTTTACGTCGTTAGTCTCCCAGTTACCGGGTAAATGCAACTTAAATTGAAACGTGCTTCTACTACTGGTTCCCTGATTATAATCCTTGATTGCGTTGAACAAGTATTGAATATCGGCGGGATTACCACACGTTACCAAGTCTTTCAAGTCAGGTTTTTTCCTACCTCCACCTCGATTGAATGAATTTTGTCTGCTTATAGGGTTGCTACTGATAGTTGCACCGCCAACTAACGGTGTATCGTTATTCTATAAATGAATTAGTAAGTCAGTGAGTGAGTGGGTGAGTGAGGTAATGAGTTGCAGTACATTATTCTTAGCTGCTGACGGCACAGACGACGATAGTAATAATGCATTTGGTTCAGAGAATGAGCGACGTTTTATAGGTGATTGTGTTCTAATTTTAAATTTTTTGGAGTCTTCATTTATTGTATCAAGTCTTGTCTTACGTTTTGGTATAGCTTTTTTGCTACTATCTTCTGTAATTAAATGAGTAAGTAAGAGATTGAGAGCTAAAGAGAGTAGTACAGTGAGTGATTTCTTACCTATGCTACTTGATGGTATTATATTACTATCGAGGTCTTTTAACACTTGTTTTGATTGTGTCCGTTTAGATCTACTGCTATTACTACCATCTAAAGAGATAAGTTTATATAAGTGAGTGTGAGCGTATATTAGCAAATAGCAAAAATTATTTCTTACCACCAATACTTTTGACACTAATACTATCTTGACGAGATAACAGAATACTTGTATCTTTGTCAGTAACACTACCTTCTAACTGCAATGGTTTCACAGGAACATCGTTGGATGAACTGTCATTAGAGAGTGAGTGAGCAAATGAATAAAGTATCAACAAGTGAAAGTTCGATATTGTGTACCTGGTAAATATAGCTCCTATACTACTACCTCCAGCTGCTATTCCACTGCTACTACTTGTGCTACCAATAAAACTATTGGATTTTTTACCGTATACTTTTAAATTTTTATTATTTTGGCTACTATTATCAAACCTGGGTGAGAAAATAAGTGAGGATTTTGCGCGAAATATGAAATGAGTGCAAGATTCTATGGTATAGTAGAGAGTGAATAGGAGTGATTATGAGCCAGGAGATATGGTTTTTGAGTGAGTTCAATTGAGTATGACACAATCGATCAAGTGACTAAGTGTTTATGATGATGTGTGAACTAACCAAGCCATCTTAATTACTTTAGTATATTTCTAATAAAAATGAATATCAACAACTATGGACACATGACTAATGCAATAATGGGTATGATTCTAGATGTATGGGTAAGTGGGGCACAACAGGTGTCGATGGATTCAAGATTCTTATTGAATTCAGTGATTACTGATGCAATAATATTCCTTTTCACCTCAACTCGTTATCTATTTTTTTTCTTTGATTTTGAAATCTATCCGGCCCCTTAGGGGTTGACATTAAAAAGTTTTTTCACAGAATTAAGAGACTAATTAGTTGAATTTATTCGGTTGCATAATTAACAATTTAATTGCGTGAATAATAATGAAATTTATTATATAAATACAAGAAAGTAAACTAAACTTGCAATATTATTCATTGAATATTTGAGCACCATAAGTTAATTATAGTCAGATCGTCTAGTCTTTCTGCCTGCCATGGATAAATGAGCAGACATATGTCATGAGTCCGCGCCGGTAATATGCATCACGCGGCCTGCGGCCAAGTAGGTAGGACACAGTTCAGTGGCACTGCAAGTTACGCAGTACCTGCAGTGCAAGTGAGAAGTGCATTGAAAATGGCACCAAAATCATCGAAATCTACTCTTCGTAAAGCTGTTAGCTCTGACAGTATTTGCACGAATGTAATCAATAAAGAAGAAGAGGTTATTCAAGAAGAGGTAACGATATTCAAGTGCCTAACGCCTGTGTTGTTGGTTATTCTGTACGTATATTTTTTGTTTCAGATGTATATGGTACTCTTTTATACTCACTTACTTCACTTACTTCACTTACTTACTCACTCTCGCCTAGTACCTATTGTTAGATAGCAAAATAGATCCTGAAACTGATAGTTATACGCGGATTTCTACCATTTACGATTGTTTAATTGGTAAGAGAAGTGATATATGGCAACATGAAGGATATAATGACCCATTCAAAAGAGTGTGGATAAGTGGACCTATAATATTTAGTATTCTATATATTTTGATGGTTAGAAATTATGAAAAATATATGGCTAAGGTACTCATTCACCACATCACACATACACGTTCTCTCTCTGCCTTACTAACACACTCATTCCACTTAGCAAAATCCATTTCAAATCAAGCATTATGTCCTCGTGTACAACATATATCAGTGTATCTTGAACATAGTCTGTGTGGGTGCGATGTTGTATGAAGTTGCTACTAATCCACACTTCAAGGGCTTATGGGGTAATGTAGCACAGACCGATTCAAATGCATTCAATATTTCTTTTTTAGGTATTACTTACTTACTTACTTACTTACTTAATTACTTACTTACTTACTTACTTACTTACTTACGCAATCAGTTTGGGTTCATTATAACAATAAATATGTTGAACTTTTAGATACCGTATGGATGGTGCTTAAGAAAAAGAATGACCAAGTTTCATTCTTGCATTGTTATCACCATTTACTGTTGATTTGGTAATAATCATTCGGCTACTCACTCACTCACTAAGTCACTCACTCACTCACTCCATTAACAGGTCATGGTATGCGGTATGTAAGATAGACTCAGGTGGTGATTCATACTTCGGTGCAACTGTAAATAGTTTTATTCATGTTATTATGTATGGCTACTACACGATGGTACTCACTCACTCACTTATTCACTCTGCTATTCACTCACTCACTCACTCATGAACTTCAACCTTGCAGGCATTATTGAAAATAGAGTGTCCATGGAAAAAACAGATTACCAACGCCCAGATGGCACAGTTTTGCTTATGCCTTGCACACGCCATCTACGTGGTGGTGCAGAAGAACATGCCCGTAGAGTTGCCGCTGCTGCAAGGGTTCGTCATGGTCAACATGTTGTACCTATTTCAACAATTCAAAAATGCCAAGTATGGTAAAAAAGCATAAAAATAATATAATATTTTTAGAAATAAACAATAATTCTGTATTAAAAAATTATCACCTACAACTTTTAACCATGTACTTATTTTGCCTCTTAGACACTCACTCACGCACTCACTTACTAACTTAATTAACTTAAACTAACTCAAACACATAAACGCTCGCTTACTCACTTACCGAGCCTGCGGATACGTAGCTACTTAACAGCTCCTTGATCTTTCTCTTGAACACCTTCTTATGCATGGGCTTGAAGGTAGCCTTGAAGTTAGGAATAATTCCCTCGATTTCATCATCACATGTACCAGCTAGATCAGCTGATTCAAATATTAATATAAATTCTTTTAAGGGGATTGTAAAAGCTCCTGCATCACGTAGTAATGAAGAATATTCACCTAAACCGAGACTTTCTAACCAAACACCAACTTCTGATGTGGTCGCTGATGGGGTCGCTGATGGGACCGTTGTTGAAATACTACTAGTTGCACCGCCGGCGGTTTCTTTCGAGTCAAGAAACCAGTCAAGTGAAGGTAAATGAAAGCTTGATTCCACACTTGTAGGACTGTAATCAACCTTAAGACCAGCTGCTTCAGGTGCATTAAATAGACTGAAAAACTTGGGTTCCACGGTGGGGACAGGCACCGCTTCAACGGCTCGCGGTACTGATGGATTTGTGTATTTAGACTTCATATAAGATGAGATTTCATTTTTTTTCTCCTTATTCAAGTAATCCACACCATTCTTACCTTTTGCATTACGACTATAGATATCAGCACCATGGTCAAGTAATAGCTTGATTAATAGAATATGTCCACCGTAACAAGCAAGACCGATGGCGCTGTCGCCGTAATTATTGCACTCGTTGACATTGATACTAATGGAGAGCAAATATCGAGCGATTTCAATGTTACCTGATGAGTAAGTGAGTGAGTGAGTAAGTAAGTGAGTGAGTAAGTGAGTAAGTGAGTGTATATACCTTCATTACATGCAAGGGTCAAACACGTATCCCCATGAGTATTTTTCAAATGAATATTTGCAGACTGTTGATGTAAATACATCACAATATCCAGATGATTGTTTTTACACGCGATCATTAAGCCGGTGTTGCCATAATTGTTCCTGGCGTCAACATACGCGTGATATTGTATTAACAATTTTACCAACGATAAATGACCTTCAAAACACGCACAAATAAGTGCAGTATAGCCATACTTATTACAAATTGTAACATCAGCTTGATTCTCTAATAAAAATACTACAGTATCGGTATGACCATATCTACAGGCTGCGAGGAAGTGAGTGAGTGAATGCGTATGTGTATGGATAAGTGAGTAAGTACCCGATATTAAACCCGTATATCCATCATTATTCTGTATATTTATATTAGCACCAGATGATACTAGATATTTTACAATCTCGTAATAACCGAATCCAGCGGCATATATCACTCCTGAGTTAAGAGGTAAGCAAGTGTTACGAAGTAAGAAATGAGTGAGTGAATACCTGTGGATCCATTATTTGATTTACTATTAACATCAACTCCATTTTTCAACATGAACATAATTGTTGCTAAATCGCCACCTTTGCGATTACTTCCACACGAATCAAACCATAAACTAATACAAGTGAGTGAATTTAGTAAGTGAGTGAATTAATACAGTAAGATAATCAGAGTAAGGGAGAGAGTGAATGAATAAGGGAGAGAGTGAATGAGTGCAAATGTATTAATTAACCTATTATCAAGATTCATCGTAACCATATAAATAAAACCATGTAGTAGCAGATAACAATATAATCACGTATAATCACGGAGGAAAGATCCTCAACAACTTAGATAATATAACAAAGTCAAATTCTCAAGTTTCCACCAACTTATCTATGTTCAAATGGGGTCACCAATCAATTTGGTTGCAGTCTCTCAAGACCACTACAACTTCTACCACGTTGTTTTTTCAACTTTCCGGGGTGAGTAGAGGCCGATCGATCGATTCCCGAGTGTAGTGAGATCCCGACTCCTGCCTCCTACCTGGGAGGTGTTGCGTCGTTGCCACACTATATGTGGGTCCATGCAGAGTTGTTACTAATGACCCTTTTCCTAGCTCCAGGACACGTCATCCTCATCCACTCGTTTACTTCGATGTTAGCTTAGTAGCAGTAGCACCTAGCTGAGTGTAGAGTGTAGTGTAGGAAGAAAAGATCGCGGGGTTGAATAGGGGAGAAGTGTGCATGTGTTGTAAGCAAGTATAGACGTAAAATGGGTGGTTGAGACCGGTTGGGTTCAACTAGGATTATGACACTTTTGTAGTAATTACAGAGTTAATAACTTTTTCGTATTTATTGTAGTCTATTAGTGAATGAGTAAGTGAGTGAGTAAGTGAATGAGTGAGTGAGTGAGTGAGTGAAGCATAACTGACCTATGTTCATGATATTGGTTTGCACCGGAATATTATGAATTTCATTCATATGCGATATAAATGTTATAGGAATTTCCCGTTTTTTCAATAATAATTCAAACATATCGAGCAGGAGTATGTACAGCGTGGGTGTGTCCATGATATTCTTGTTGTCTTGTGTACTGTGAGGGATGGTGTAGAGGTCCCAGATGTCTCGTAATTGCTTAATGCTTACATGAATGCTACTATAACGTGCGTGAGTGAGTAAGTGAGTAAGGTAGTGAGTGAGTAAGTACTTACCTTCTATTAACCGCCACCTTGCTATCAATATCAACTTCCAATATACTTGCTAATGTAACTAATTCATGCGGTCGCTTCGCATGACATGCCTCCAGATAAGGCAATGATGACATCTCCAACAACCTACTCACCGTGCGATCATACGCAAACACCTCGTCATACACAGCATTTTTCTTATCATCAGCCGAGACCTGCAAGAGTTCTATTGGGGATGCAGGAGCCAGTATGGAGACAACGACGTTAGCCTCGTAGAGACTGTCTATCAACACGATGAATCGCCTCAATTCATTGCGGTTGTTGATGTTCAAGAAGGGGATATCGCGCAGAAATATTGTGTGGAACAATTTACCTAGGAGTGAGTGAGTTAGTGAGTGAGTTAGTGAGTGAGTGAGTGAGTGAGTGAGTGAGTGAGTGAGTGAGTGAGTAAGAGAGAGTGAGTGAGTGAGTGAGTAAGCGACTGGGGGAGGGAAGGAGTGACCTATATCAATGTAATCAGCGGCACCTAATGCCGTGGAACACAGCTCTTCAAAGGTAAATATTGCAATTTTGCGACCACAAATAACCTTTGGCACCTTCACTTTATGCCCGTAAACGGTGATATCAACTGTTTTCGTGGTATTCACCACAGCCATAGCACCTCCTTTACCAAATGAGTGAGTGAGTAAGTGAGTGAGTGAGTGAGTGAGTGAGTGAGTAAGTGAGTGAGTGAGTGAGTGAGTGAGTGAGTGAGTGAGTGAGTGAGTGAGTGAGTGAGTAAGTGAGTGAGTGAGTGAGTGAGTGAGTGAGTAAGTGA
>JACCDO011349850.1_pt1 | contig 13692 bp, 10 predicted proteins | sample 7446101 | NCBI WGS metagenome assembly JACCDO01 (sample SAMN15323440, study PRJNA562643) | freshwater metagenome | isolation source: river surface water | place: USA:Blue River Watershed | collected 2017-08-16
GGTGTTTTAGGAAATAATTTACAACGTTGTGCCCAATGAGACGTTGTTCTTAATTCTTCAAATGCTTTAATCTTTTTCTTAATATCAAGTGGTTTCGCTAAACTTCGCGGCATATAACATAAATAAGAAACACATCGAAAATTAGGTATTTCACGACCTTTCATTGGTTCTGTTCCACTATGAATTGTTCGCGAATCCCATAAAACAAGACTACCAGCAGGACATTTTATATGATATTGCTTACAACCTTTTTCAATTACATAAAAATCTTTTTGTTCCTGATTTTCTAATTTAAACCAATCATCTTTATCACTAATATTAAAACGTTCTCTAAATTCATTATGATATTTATGACTTCCTTCATACACTGTTAAAGTAGCATCTCCAATATTTGTATCAAAAGCATTTATCCAACTTTGAACGCATTCAAAATTAGGTCGCAAATAAGATTGGTCACAATGTAACCAATTATTTCCTTTATACCATCCTAAATTAGTAGTTTCTGGTGGAAAGTGGAATGAAGCACCGTCAAAAGAAACAAGTAATTCTTCCGCTTTTACATTCCAAAGTTTGGCAAAGATTTCATAAATTGCGGGATTTTGACGCAAATTCCAATTAAATTGTGATTGACCAATACCCCATTCTTGTATTAACATACTATGTTTCACAAACAAATCTTTAAAAGAACGCCAACTTTCTGGTTTATTACGATGAATCGGTATTTCAAATTTTTGTGTAATATGTTCTAAATAATTCCACATTTCAACTTTCATCTCTTCACACTCTTCACTAGACAATACATTTGGAATAATAGCAACACCATACTTTTCCAGCGTACTCTTTAAACTTTCTTTGGTAGAAACAAACTTCTCAAATTCATATATACGAGGTTCCATTTTTTTATAAGATATATTTATATATAAATTATTTTCTCTTTACATTCTTTTCAAAAAAAGACTTTTATAATTCATTTTTTATTTTTTTTAACAAATAATTTATTTCTTAAAAAAATATAATCAAAAGAATAAATAGTAAAATAAAAATCTAATTATAAAATATAAAATGAATAAAATATTCAATTATTTTAAAAAATATCATATAATAATTATTATATTTATTGTAATTATTATTTTATTAATATTATTTTCAAATAAAAATAATATTTTTGAAAATTATAGTACAGAATATGCCGATTCTAAAAATAGAAATATTTTAGTTCAATGTAAAGTTAAATCAAATGATGGAGCTACTTATACTGCAGGAATTTATAGAATTAATAATATTAATTCAGATGGAACTGTTTCTTACTATGAAACACATCGTGCTGCTGACCCAATGTTTTCTTCTGGTATTCTAGTAAATAGTAAATCAGGTAATTATGGTTGGGTAATTGGTTTAGGATCACCAAGTACAAATTATGATATTGATTTATATTTTGATAAACCAGTTATTATTGGCGATACTGTATCAAATACAACATTAACAATTAATAAAAATAATAATAATAATAATATAGTTAAAAAAGATTCTGTAGGAAAAAATTATAGATTTAGTATGACATCAGCATCACAAATACCATTATTTTTATCTTTTAAATATGTTTAATATGAATTAATTATATAAAGAATGTTTTGAATATATACATGAAAATAATAGAATTAGGTAGATAATAAATTATAAATTTTAGTTTATTAAAAAATATTATTTTTTAACAAATAATTTATTTCTTAAAAAATATTATACTTAAATTATTTTTTTGACTGAGACTTTATTTTTTTATATTCTTTTATTTGTGATTTTATTATTTTATTCATTTTATTTTTATTCTTCTTACACAATTTACCTAATATACTTTTCATTTTCTCATACGGAATACTTAATTCATTTACTTCAAATCCATATAATTCTTTATACAATTCTGATGAACGCTTTGCCCCCTCATTTTTCTTATCAAATCCTAATTTCTTCGCAATTCTATATATATCTTTCTCACTTCCCACTTTTGATTCTATCTCCATTATAGTCGGTATTGCTGGAGAATCATCAAATGTTATTTCTGTATTTTTATATCTCCATACTTCCCGCAATTTTTCATAAAAATAATTCTCTTTTGCTCCCATTTTCTTCACAAATTCTACTCCCATCTCAAAATTATCTATTATTACTTCATTCTCTTCATTATACCCACTCTTTACATCTTTCCTTTTATATGTCATCGTTACATATCTACCTTCATCCCTTATTCTTAAAGTATCATTCTTTAATCCATTGGGCGGTGTAAATTTCATTACCTTAAATATATATTTACCCTCTTTTTTTGCTCCCATTTTTTTTAATCGTTTTATTACTTTTGAACGCATTGGCATTTCATTTTTGAAATATTGATTCCCTAAATTATATGAAATTTCTACTTCAATTCCCATTTTTCTTTATTTCTTCTTTTTATTTTTTTATTCTATTTACATTTTTGATTTTTATTATTTCTTAAAAAAAATTAATTAAATAATTAAACTGTTTGAATATATTTTTTTATTATAATTTTGATGCCAAAAATATTCAAATATTATTTTTAATATAAAAATTATTAGATATCCTTCTTTATATGGTTGATTTCTCATAATTATATTATAAATTAAAAATTCTTTAAACAAATCAGCAAAAATAACTAAATAATAACTTTTTTTTGTAATACTAAAAAATATAACTCCAATTAATCTATAATAAATTGTATATAACAATAATTCTATAATATTATTTTCTTCTTCAATGTTTTTATATAATTTATATATTATATGTGTTTCTTCTAATATTAAATAAACTAAATAATATCCAAATAAATCTAACCACTTATCTATAAATTGATATCTCCATGATTTACATATATCACATCCTATCCATTTTTTATTTGTATTATATTTTATATATAAACTATCTATAAAATCCATACATAACAATAACACTATTTTATAAATAGGATTGATATCCAATTTATATAATATTATCATTATAATAAATCTCATTATCATTGTTTCATATATAATATCCATTCTTATTTTATTGTCTATATTTTATTTTGATTTATTTTTTACATAAATTTTATTTTTTAAATAATTTTTTACTAATTCTTATTTTTTAACAAAATATAAAAAATGATTTTATAATAATATAATTATTATTATAAATATTACTACACTAAAAATGACTGAATTTATTAAATCTTCGGAAATTTCTTATACTTGTGCTATTTGTTGTGATGATTTTGAAGAAAATAATATATTAAAATTTTGTAATGATAAACATACCTTTTGTAAAACTTGTTTTTATTCTTATTTACAAACAAATTTAGATAAAAATATAAATATATCATTATTTATGAATACAAAATGCCCATGTTGTCGAACAAATATTACAATAAATCCCAGCAGTGTTGATGGAAAACATATTATATACTATAATAATAATAAAAATATTATGAAAAAAATTACATTAAATAACTGTAAATTAGAAGGATTATATGAAACATTTTATGAAGATGGAAATATACATATTGTATGTAATTTCAAAAATAATCTAAAACACGGTTTATACGAAGAATATTTCCAAAATGGTCAGAAAAAATATGAACGCACCTATATACACGGTAAATTAAATGACGTTTCTTATGAATGGTCCGAATCCGGTTTATTAAAATCTGAAATTCATTATAAACATAATCTTACTCACGGTAGTCATAAAATTTGGTATCCTAATGGCGCTTTAAAAATGGACTTATACTTCATAAATGGTGTTCAAGAAGGTATTCAAACCTCATATAATGATAATGGTTCAATACAATATTGTTGTGAATATTCAAACGGTTATTTATTATCAAATGAATATATCGAAAATATCGAAAATATATAAATTTTTTGTTGAATAATAATTATTATTTAACAAATTAAAAATTGAATGTAAAGGAAATTGTTTCCCGAACATAGTTATAAATAAAATGTTTTCATTCTGAAATAAATATTTTTATTATAATGTTCGGGAAAATATATCTTACATAAATTTATTTAACAAATTATAAATTCTTTAACAAATAAATATTTTTCTTTAATAAATTTTCATAAGGACTATATGCCCACATTATCATATTGATATGAATAATTGTAGGTAATCCTTTTAATTTTCCGCTTTTATGAAATAAATCTAATTTCATACTTTTTGCTTGTCCCATTTTTCCAGATACTTCAACAATTCGTTTCCGGTCCCAATCTACCCCTTCAGGTTTATCCTTTCTACACGGTATATTTTTCATTTTATTCCCATTTCCCTTCATTTTACGATATACTACTAAAAATCCTTCATCACTTGTTGTTGGTTTCTCTAATCCTCGCGCCTTTCGCGATACATTATAATATTCTGCCAATTTTTCATACTTATTTACTAATTCTAACTCTAAATACTTATACTTTTTATCTCCTCCTTTCATACTCTTTTTCTTATATTCATTTAACCACTTTTTATATATTTTCATCGCAATTTCCATTTTTTTAGTTCTATGTTTATGATATTTTGCCCTTTGATATAATGTATTTATTACCAAAAATTGATACTTTTTTGATTTATTCTTTATTAAACGCAATGTTTTTAATGCGCTATTCCGATTTTTATATCCAGTACCCTTTGTTGTACTTTCCGGATGCGCATTTGTATATAATTCTATCGACTTTAATCTCTCCATTTTACCTAATGGCATTTTATCAATTTTCTTTATAAATAATGGTAAAGATGATATTTTATTAGATATATATTTTATTTTATTATCATATCCATATAATGTTATACGAAATAATTGCTTTCTTTTCTTCGTTTTCTTAATATATAATTTTACATTTCTTTCTAAAAACTTTTTTTTAACAAAATTATATTCTTTAACAAATTCTTTCTTTTTCTTTTCTTGGTCACTTGAATAAAATAATATTATGTTTCTACTTTTTTTCATTTTCTCTATTTTTTATTTTATAAAATTTTTGATTATTTACATAATCAATTTATTTTTGTTAAATAAATTATTTTTGTTAAATAATTTATTTTGTGTTAAACAATTTATTTTTGTTAAATAATTAAACATTTAACCAAATTTGAATTGTTTCTTCACTGAAACCTCGTATAATTAATTCGTTACGTATATCGTTTTTAACAATATCATTTAATTCATCTTCATCACTTAAATTATGTTTATCCTTTATTAAAGATATAACTATAGCAATTTGTGTTGAATCTGATATCTTAATTTCAATATCATCATAATATCCGACTAAAACATTGACTAATCTAGACAAACGACCTGTAAAACATTTACAATGTGAGTCATTCATCTCTTCATTAAGTCTATTATATAATTCTGATTTCTCATTATGTGATTCAATTCTTAAAATTACTTTTTTAAGTAAATCTTTAAATGTAATTTGTAATAATGAATGAATATCATTTATTTGATTGTATTCAAATAAAGCATCTTTACATAATATCAAATCATTTTCTACAATTAATCTATTTAAATCATTATCTGAAATATTATTTGTATCATTCAATAATGAAAAAATAGACTTTTTAATAGATTCTTGAATAGATGAATCATGAACATTTTGATTATCATTATATAAATCACGTCTATGTCTAATATTATTTAAAAGTTGTAATCTTCTTTTTAATGGAACTGGTATATATTCAATATAATTATCAATAAAAATAAAATCTCTAAGTTGATTACATTGAATCAATTCAACCGGTAATCTAGTTAATTTATTATAACTACAATGTAATATATTTAAATTTCTTAGATTTCCAATAGTTTGAGGTAATTCTCTTAATTTATTATTATTACATAATAATGTATTTAAATTTCTTAGATTTCCAATTGTTTGAGGTAATTCTCTAAATTTATTACAATAACAATGAAATATATTTAAATTAATAAGATTTCCAATAGACTCTGGTAATTGATTTAATTGATTATTTCCACATGAAAAAAATATTAAATTAGTAAGATTTCCAATCGATATTGGTAATTCATTTAAGATATTACAATTACATTCAAAATTATTTAAATTAATAAGATTTCCAATAGACTCAGGTAACATTGTTAATTCATTAAAAGAACAATCAAATTCTACTAAATTATTAAGATTTCCAATAAACTCTGGTAATTCACTTAATTTATTTTCTTTACAATTAAATATTTTCAAATTAGTAAGATTTCCAATCGATATTGGTAATTCAGTTAAATAGTTACCTTCAATATTTAATTCTTTCAATTTTTGAAGATTTCCAAAAAATATTGGTAATTCCGATAATTCATTATCAGATATATATAATTCTTCTAAATTTGTAAGATTACATAATGATTCAGGTAATACATCTAATTTATTTTTTTTACAATATAATCTTTTTAAATTAGTAAAATTTCCAATAAATTCTGGTAATTCTACCAATTGATTTCTTGAACAATTCAATATTTCTAAATTTGTAAGATTCGAAAAAGATATTGGTATTTTACTTATTTTATTATTATCAAAATCTAATTTTTTTAAATTTGTAAAGTTTCCATTAAATTCTGGCAATTCTGTTAATAGATTTGTTGAACAATCAATGCTTACTATGTTATCTTGATAACAAAATAATTCATTCCAAGAAGAAAAGGTTTTTACAGAACGATCTATAAAGGTACATCGTAAATTCATTTTTTAATATTTTATATTAAAACTATGTTTATTATTATTTCATTTATAATAGAATATAAATAATTCTTAAATTTTTTATATTTATTTACGTTATTTTTTTACGTATATTTATTTTTATAAAATTTTTGATTATTTACATAATAATCAAATTAAACATTTTGTTATTTATATATCTTGAACAGTAATCTTGAACAATGTTTCGGGCATAAAATGATAGTCTTTGTAATTATATAAACTATAACTTACTTTTTTCCTACACATAGGACACGATACATTATTATCTAACCAATCTTTTAAACAATTATTACAAAATTGATGATTACATAAAGTAATAATATTACTTTTCTCTTCTAAACATATATCACATTCACGTATTTCTTCAATACGCTTTTCTTGTAATCTATATTTAATAATAGGTTTGTAATACATTTTTCTGTGAAATTCATACATTTCATAAGAATATCTTTCAGGATAATAATCAGAAAAAATATTAAGTAAATTGATATCCATATAAAAACTTAATGAGTTTAATAATATTTCATTATTCATAAAACTTAATATTTGAACATATGATTTATCTAAAATATCTAAGGTTAATTTTGATTTGTATTCTCTTAAAATATATTTGGTTATTTTATTTGAACCGTTTCCACACGATGTTAATAATGATTTCCTTAAAATAGTAATATCTTCACTATAATATACATTCATTATCCATTTAAAAATCTCAAGATAATCTTTTTGATATTCATACACTGTATTTAAAATACTTTTTAATTTGTATTTTAAATCATAAAGTGAAAATAACCATTGAATTATTGATAATTGATTATTAAAAACCGCAATATCTAAAGCAGATTCTATTTCAACATAATATGTGAATTTTTCACCATTGGAACTATATTCAAAAGATTGAGTATAATCATAAGGTTTTATCATAGGATGTATAAAAGAATAAATCCATTGAGCAGTTTTTAAATGCCCATTTCCACAACATTCTTGAAATATTTCTACCATAACACTTTTATTATTTTCAGATAAATCAATTTGAGAAGGGAAAACGGAATATAACCATTGTGCCATTTCTAAATAATCTCGAGTACAAACTTCATTAAAAATATTTTTAAAATCAATAGATATATATTCATCAGATAAAAGAGATTCATAATATGGAAATGATAAATAATCACATTTTTGATACATCCATTGAGCAATCTTTAAATGATTCCCCAAACAAATATTTTCAAATTCTTTGTGATAATTGATATCATAATTAGGTTCTAATGAATCGTAATATAAAATAGCGTCATAAAAACCAAAAAAGAATAAATCTTTATAGATTTCTGAGGAATATTTTGATATATTAATATCAGGATACGTAGATAATAACCATTGACATATATGTATATTATTCTTGCTTAATGCTATATAAAAAGCATATGTATAACTATCAATATCATAACCGCCAAAAGAATCAATAAATCGAACCATATCAAGATGTCCATAATTACAAGCATTATAGAATAATTCTATATTTTTTGTTAAATTATGTTTTTGAGATAAATCGATTGCTTGTTCTAATAAACCTAGATTTACGTATATTGAAAATACATAATTTACATCTTGAAGAATGTGAATAGAACTAATATATTGAAAGTCTTCAATACGTTTATTTACGATACTCATTTTTTTTAAATGTTTATTAATATTTATCTTTTTTACTATTTAATAAATAATCTTTATTAAATTCAATTTTTTTAAAATCAATATACGTAAATCATTTTAAAGAATTTTATATCATTCAAAAAATAAATATTTATTAACAAAAATTAAAAATTCTTTAAGATTTATCTTTTAAATCGCGATATCGCATTTTGGTAGAAACAAAATCTTCAATACTTGGATTAATTGTTTGTATATTTTTAATTTCTTCGATAGATGCGTTCATATTTTCGCGTGAATTTTCAGAAAATTTATTAATAGTAGAAACAATTTTATTTAAGTATTTATCACGTGAGCGAAATAGATTACTTTGCGCGGTATAAATAAACTTTTGTTCATCAATATCATAATCTTTATAAATAGTATCGTGTTTATATTGACCTTTTAATAAATAGTAATATTTAGTAATAAAATTATAATAATTTTTAGCATCATCATCTTGAATATTCATTAATTGTTCAAAAGATTGACTTAATTTATCTAAAATAAGATATCCTGCTTTGTCACTGGACATTTTATTTAATTCATTGTCTGTAAAAATAATTGCTTCATTGTTTGAAAAGAATATATTTTGATTTTTTTCATTTTCCATAATTACGCGTAAAAAATTATGATATAAATAGAAATCTTTTTGTTGATAAAAATCGTGTTGAATATGTGTTAAATCATATTTGTCGTGAATAAAATCTTTTAAAGAAAGATTATAAGTATTATTATGTGAAATATTAGTATTATTAATATTTTGAATATTAGTACTATTATCAACATAAGTATTATAAATCGATTTTTTATCATCTTCTTTTTGGATAATTGAATTATTTTTTTCTTTTTCTTTTTCAATTATTTCATTTTTTATTTTACGGTTTTCACAAGAAGAAGCATTTACATGTCGATTTAAATTATGTAAATAAGTAAAAGAAGATTTACAATATCCACAAATATATACTTTTTTCTCTTCATCATAAAAAACATTTTCATAGTTATTTTTTGTTTTAGTAGATGGTATATAAGGTTTTAAAATTAATTCATTTGAATTACAATCAGATTCTATATTTTTTTTATTTTTTTTAAAATTTTTGTCAATACGATTTATTTCATCATTATAATGTGTTGTAATATATATATAATCATCTAATGATAAATGTTTTATTTCAAAATCAAAAATATATTTTTTAGTTGAAGATAATATAATAGCATCTTCATATGAACAAATTGAATTACATTGACATTTTTTCTTTTTATTTAAGTGACTAATCATATCAGATTTATTCACAGTAGCATAATCACAACAATAATGACATATAAAATATGAACGCGTCATTTTTAAATATTTTAATATTATTATTATTATTATATAAATTATTTTTAAAAAAATAAAACGCAATTTAATCTTAATTTAGGAATTCCTTTATTTCTAATCTTTATAAAAAAATTAAAAAATGGAATTTATTTTTTTTCTTAAAAAGATTTTTTAAAGACTTTTTATAAATTAAAAAATATTTAGTATTGTTTATAGTTATATATTTTTAAAATAAATAATTATAATCTAAAAAAAGTCATGAATTTTAATCTTATTTCTAATCATCATCATCCGAAATGAGACTTTCTGAGAATTCAGAATTTTAAGTCCCCAAAAATAAAATTTTTTTTTTAAATTACAATTTTTTTTTTATTTTTCGGACTTTAAAAAGTTGAATTCTCAGAAAGTCTCATTTCGGATTAGATGATGAAAAAGATGATTAATAACGATGGAAAAATATATATAATAATATAATAAATATTTATTTATATTATTAAAATGGTAATAAAAAATATTTTTTTAAATAAATTTATAAAATGTATAAAATATTTATATAATAAAAAAAAATGGATTTCCATTATTTAACTTTTTTCATAAAGATGAGAAATAATGGAAATCCTAAATTAAGATTAAATAGTTAATATTATATTTTTAAAACAAAAAATTAAAAAGAAACCATTTTAAGAGAGTTTGAGTAATGTTTTTTGCTAGTATTTAATAAATTGTAATAAAATGAATTTGTATGTAATAAAGTTTTTAAAATATAATTTTCGAGTATTTTTATACCTTTTTTAGTTAAAATATAATTTTTAAGATTCTTTTTCATAAAATTATCATAAAAATCTATATTTCCTAATAAAAGTGGTTTTAATAAATAATAACTAAAAACATTTGTTTTTTGGTCAAAAAGTTTTAAACATTTTTTTTCTTTAACAAAATGATGTAAATCATTTATTTGAATATTATAATAATCTAATATTTTTGCTGCTAAACGATATTCATATAAAATTTCGATTTGAATATTTTTCCGCAATTTTTTAATATTCATTTTTTTATGAAATGTTATAAGAAAAATATAAATCAATGTTGCGAAAGATTCGGTATATGCTTCATTTAATAAAACCGGATAATTCGAACAAATACAAGATTCTAATTTTTTACCAAATTTCACAATATTATAATCTAAATGAAAGGAATGAATCAATTCGTGAATTAATACTTTTAAATACTCTTCTTTACGGAATAATATTATAGTACCATTTTTATGATGATGTAAATGGAGTGGTTCTAAAAAAGTGACTCCACTATTAATTTCTTTAGGTGATAAAGTAATTTTTTTTTTGGGGAAAACTTTTTTAAAAGGAGTAGGATAATAATAAATAATTTGAGTTATATTTTTTTGAAAAACATTTTGTAATAAAAGTGTATAATATAATATTTTTATTCCATCTTTTTTATAGAATGAAGTTTGAGATGAAGAAGCAAGATATATTTTTGTATCATAATTTGGATAAGAGAAACAAATAAAATGTGAATAAGATGATTGTATAAAATTTTGAATGGAAATATCAAGAAAAGAAATTTCATCATATATATTTTCTATATCATCTTTTTTAAAAACTTGTATGATTACATTTTCTTTTATAAACGGAAATAACAAAATATTTTTCTCTAACTTTTCATAAAAATCTTTAAAAAAAGAATCTTTCTTTAAAAACATTTCTCTTTTTACTATACTCACATTCTATTTTTTTATATATCATAAAAATAGAATATATTTTAAAAAAAATGAATAATAATAATAAAATAATAAATATATATAATAAATTAATAAATGAAAATATAGCACATATTTTTTTTAAAGATATTATTGAAAATTATAATAAAAAAGAAAATATAAATCAAATTATAGAACTTTTAATTGAAAATAAATATATACTTAATGATAAGTTATTTAAATCTTTAAATAAAAAAAATATATTTTTAAATGAACTTATAACTCCTGATGAAAAATATGAAAATATTTCAAATAATTTTTTATTTAAAATAATGGATTTATATTATTTTTATGACTCAAAAAATGAAATTATAAACAGAATAGAATATGAATTAAAAATAGGAAATCGTAATACTAAATCATTAAAATATGTTAAAAATTTTTTTATAGATATTCTTTATTATCAAACATTATTATTTAATTTTAAAAAATATATGAGAATTAAAAATATTCATCAAAATATTATAAATGAAAATATAAATAATTATAAAGATTTATTAAATGAATATAATTTTTATAAATATTTTAATTCATTATTTGAAATAAAAGTATCAACATTTCTTAAAAGAAAAGATATTTATACAAAAAATACAAATACTATAATCATTGAATATTCAAATAGTTATTATCATAGATATAATTCTCTTATAATGTTTATTGAAGAATATAATCAATTAAATGAATCAAGAATGTCTCAAATTGATTTTTTAAAAAATATATTAAAAGAAAGATATGAATTATTAAAATATTATGAAGATGATATTGAAATTTCCGAAAATAAATTATCTTATATAGAAAACAATATAAAAAAAATATTTAAATCAATTTCATATACATATGAATTATTTGAAAATATACAAAAAGATAGTTTTAATGAAGAAAATATGATAGATGTTATAAAAAATTCAGATGAATTAAAAAAATATATATTTTTAATTGATGATATAATATATAATATAATAAATCAAATTATAATATTAAATATTGAAAATAATAATATAAATGAAAATATTAAGAAAATAAGTAAAAATAGAGAAAATATGAAAATAATGTATCGAGGAAATGTAATAACAAATGAAAATATGAAAAATAAAAAAATAGGTAAATTTTTATTACCTTTTTCTCAAAAAAATAGAGTAAATATAAAGTTATATATAAATAAATTAAAGAAATTATATACAAATAATGTTATAAAAAAAATAGCAAATAATAATGGAATAAAAAATATTAATTATAAGAAAATAGAAGAATTTTTTAATCAAGAAAAAAATGAAGTAAATAAAATTGAAAGAAAAAATTTTGAAAATAATTTAAAGAATATTTATATAAAAAAATTAATAAATAATTATAAATTTAAAAATTATTTAAAACAAATTAAAAATACAATGAGTAATGAAAATAAAAAATCTTTAAAAAATCTTTTATATATTTTAAAAAATAATACAAGTAAAGTAAATTTAAATAGTAAAAGTATAAATCAATTAAAACAAATGTATTCAAATATTGAACTTGAAAATATTGAAAATAATACTAGAAAAAAAATATATAATCCAAATGTTTTTTTTAATTTTAAAAAATAAAAATGTTTAAGACAAATTTATTTTGTTATATTAAAGTATAGTATAACAAAATTTTATAAAAATGGCGAATAATTTACAGAATAAAATAAATAATATTATTGATGAAAAAGGAGCATATGGTGTAATTCAGTCTATTAACAAAGGTTCACCAGAAGAAACTAATTTCATAAATAACACAACATTATTTGAAAAAGGTTTTATAGCAATGCGTTTAGGATTTTATAATATTAATCAAAAAATAAATATAAATTCAATTTGTCAAAGATTGAGGATTGATGGTAATTTATTGAGAGCAAATTTTGTAAGAAAAATGGTTAGATTATTAAATATCCCAGCAGGAATATTAGATTACGCAAATTTAATGTCAAATAAAAATGTTGATACAATTAAAAAATTAAATTCTAATATATTCAAAAATAAACTTAATAGTTATCCTGTCTATAATAATAGTAATAATAATAATAATAAAAATTTCATCCAATATGGAAATACATTTTATTACATTGGTACTCCAACACTTGCTATGGCACAATTATTGGGTATGAGTAAAGAAGAATATAATAAGTTAACCGATGATGACAAAAA
>JACCDO010019971.1_pt1 | contig 13689 bp, 15 predicted proteins | sample 7446101 | NCBI WGS metagenome assembly JACCDO01 (sample SAMN15323440, study PRJNA562643) | freshwater metagenome | isolation source: river surface water | place: USA:Blue River Watershed | collected 2017-08-16
GCCTTTGCGCCCTTGCAAGGCTTGTTCGGCATCATCACCCCCTCCGGTTTGCACTTCGAGCGCCATCACCAAGGTTGGGTGGATATTGATCCGCGCCAACACCGTTTCATGGTCAATGGCTCTGAGCCCGGTTTCCTGAAGACCCCCAAGGTCTACACCATGGACGACCTGATGCGCCTGCCGCCAGTGTCGCGCATTCACTTCATCGAGTGCGGTGCGAATACCGGCTTGGAGTGGGGCAATGTGGCCGTGCCCACGGTGCAATACACCCACGGCATGCTGTCTTGTTCCGAATTCACCGGCGTGCCCCTGAATCTGCTGCTGGATGATTGCGGCGTAGATTGGAAAAAAGCCAAGTTCGTGCTTGCCGAAGGCGCTGATGGCTCGTCCATGACCCGTACCATCCCCATCGAGCTGGTGCAGTCCGGCGAAGTGTTGGTGGTGTACGGCATGAATGGCGAAATGCTCCGTCCCGAAAACGGCTATCCCCTGCGCTTGATCGTGCCCGGCGTGCAAGGCGTGTCGTCGGTGAAATGGCTGCGTCGTATCGAAGTGGGCGATCAGCCCTATGCCGCCAAAGACGAAGCCGTGCATTACATCGACCTCATGCCCGATGGTCTGCATCGTCAATACACCTCCATCCAAGAGTGCAAGTCAGTGATTACCAGCCCCTCCGGTGGTCAGGTGGTGCTCAACAAGGGCTTTATGAATGTCACCGGTTTGGCTTGGTCGGGCCGGGGCAAGATTCGTAAGGTGGATGTGTCTTTCGATGGCGGTCGCAATTGGAAACCGGCGCGCTTGGAAACCCCCGTGCTCTCCAAGGCCCTGAGCCGTTTCAACATCGACTGGGTGTGGGATGGCAAGCCCGCCATTCTGCAATCCCGCGCCATGGACGACACCGGCTATGTGCAGCCCCGCGTGGCGGAGTTGCGCGCCATTCGCGGCACCAAGTCCATCTACCACAACAATTCCATTCAGTCCTGGGCCGTGGCTGAAAACGGGGAGGTGTCCAATGTCCAGGTTAATTAAGCCCATCGCAGCGGCGCTGTTGGCCCTGTCGGCCAGCGCCAGTTTCGCCCTTGATAACTACCCTGGCATTGGTCGTCCGGCCACGCCTGCGGAAGTGAAAGCCTGGGACATCGACGTGCGCCCGGACTTCAAAGGCGTGCCCAAGGGCTCTGGTAATGTGGATCAAGGTCAAGAGCTGTGGGAAGCCCGTTGCGCCACTTGTCACGGCACCTTTGCGGAGTCCAACGAAGTGTTCACCCCCATCGTGGGCGGCACCACCAAGGACGACGTGAAGACGGGCCGCGTGGCCTCCCTGGCCAAAGGTGACGTGCCCCAGCGCACCACCTTTATGAAGGTCGCGACACTGTCCACCCTGTTTGACTACATTCAGCGCGCCATGCCCTGGAACATGCCCAAGAGCATGAAGCCGGACGATGTCTATGCGGTGTTGGCCTATTTGTTGAACTTGGCGGAAATTGTCCCCGGCGACTTCACCCTGTCTGACCAAAACATCGCCGACGTGCAAAAGCTCATGCCCAATCGTAATGGCATGACCACCAAGCACGGTCTGTGGGCCGGTAAAGGCTTTGGTGACGGCAAGCCCGATGTGGCCAGCAAAGACTGCATGAAGGATTGCAAGGTGGAAGCTAAGCTCACCTCCTGGCTGCCCGAGTACGCCTGGAATGCCCACGGCAATCTGCAAGACCAAAACCGCTACTTCGGCCCGGTGCGCGGCAAGCGCACGGTGGAAGGCGAGCAAAAGCCCGTAGCTCCGGTGGATCAAACCGCCAAGCTGGCCACGGAGTCTGGCTGTCTGGCCTGCCATGGCGTGACCAACAAAATCGTTGGCCCGGCCTTCCAAGATGTGGCGAGCAAGTACAAAGGCCAAGCCGATGCGGAAGCCAAGTTGGTGCAAAAGGTCAAGCAAGGTGGCCAAGGCAATTGGGGCAGTATTCCCATGCCGCCCAATGCCCATGTAAAAGACGCCGACATTCAGCTTTTGGTACGCTGGGTGCTGGGTAACAAATAACTTTTTCCCCTAAGCCCGCAGCAGCGGGCTTCCCCTCAAAAAGGAGCGACTTATGAATCAGCATCGACGGGATGCATTAAAAGCAGGCGGCAGCCTGGGTCTGATGAGCCTTTTGGCATCCATCGGCCTGCTGAACCCCCTGACCGCGTTTGCCGACTGGAACAAAAACGCCTTTGAAGCCAAATCCCTGGCCGACACCCTGAGTGCCTTGGGCGTGCAAACCCCGGAAGAAAGCAAAGACATCATCATCACCGGCCCGGACATCGCCGAAAACGGTGCTGTGGTGCCCGTGGGCGTGAATTCCAAGATTGCCGGTACGGAAAGCATCGCCATTCTGATCGACAAAAACCCCAACGCCTTGGCGGTGAGCTTTGTCATTCCCGAAGGCACGGAAGCCGATGTGTCCACCCGCGTGAAGATGGGCCAAACCTCAGACGTGATCGCTATCGTCAAGGCCAACGGCAAGTTCTACACCGCGAAAAAAGAAGTCAAGGTCACCCTTGGCGGTTGCGGCGGTTAATAAGGAGAGAGACATGGGTGATCCGATGAAAATTCGCGCTTCCAACAAGGAAGGCGTGACCGAAGTAAAAATTCTGATGAGCCACGAAATGGAAACCGGCCAGCGTAAAGACGCATCCGGCGCCATCATTCCCGCCCAGTTCATCACCGAAGTGAGCGCCAGCCTGAATGGCAAAGTGGTATTGGGTGCCCAATTCGGCCCCGCTGTGTCCAAAAACCCCTACTTGGCGTTCAAGTTCAAAGGTGGTGCCAAGGGCGACAAGCTGGCGGTAAGTTGGACCGATAACCGGGGCGACAAACGCACCGATGAAGTGAGCATTGCCTAAGCGCATTGAGCTCACTGGGGGCGCGTGGGCGCCCCCGTCCTCTGCATCACAACACCGAACCCCGAAGCAGGGTTTGGCGCATCCCTAACCTCTAGGAGAGAGACATGAAACGAACCAAGCCCAAGGGCATGGCGGCTTTGTCCGTCCTCATTTTGGCATTAAGCCAAAATTTGGCTCAGGCCAGTACCCAAGATGAATTAGCCAAATACCGGGCCGAGCTGGCGGAAGGCAACCCCGCCGAGCTGTTGGAAATGAAGGGCGAAGACCTGTGGAAAAAGCCCCGTGGCCCGAAAAATCAATCCCTAGAGCAATGTGACTTTGGCTTAGGCCCCGGCGTACTCGAAGGCGCCTATGCCCAGTTGCCGCGCTATTTCCCAGATACCGGCAAAGTCATGGATGCCGAGTCCCGCCTCGTGTATTGCATGGTGACGCTGCAAGGCTTCACCCCAGAGGAAGCCACCAAAAATTGGTATTCCAAGCCCGGCCAAGACTCGGACATTGAAGCCCTGATTACCTTCATTGGCATCCGTTCCGACGGCAAGCCCATCAATGTGCCCTCCCGCCATCCCGCCGAAGCGCGCATGGCCCGCGTGGGGGAATACCTGTTCTATCGCCGTTCTGGCCCCTTGGATTACGGCTGTTCCACCTGCCACGGCCAGGATGGCAAACGCATCCGTTTGCAAGACTTAGGCAATCTCACCAAGAAAGAGGGCGCGGGCGAAGCCATGCGCAATTGGCCGTCCTATCGGGTGTCTCAAGGCACGGTGTGGACCATGCAACGGCGCTTGATCGACTGCATGCGTCAGCAACGGATGGCGGAGCCGAAATACCTGTCTGAGGCGGTGATTGCCTTGGAAACCTATCTACAAAAAACCGCAACCGGCACGGTCATGCAAGTGCCCGGCATTAAGCGCTAAGGGAGGCCAGCATGCACAAACTGACTCGCGTGTTACTGGCTACGGTGTTGGCCTGCGCTACTCTTAATCTCGCCCACGCGGCGGATAGCAAAGCCAAGCCCCTGCGCTACAAACCGGCCTTTGATGCCAAAGTGATGGACGACGGCGAAAAGCTCTATCGCGGTTCTTTCCGGGAAGACAATCTGCCGGAATGGATGGACAGGCTGGATCAAGACGACATCATGGCCCTGTGCAGCCGCACTAAAGACAACCCCCCCAGCGAATTACGGACGCGCTTAGAAGCCGCGCAACGGGCGGCGGTGGTGTTCCCCGCCAATGGCAAGATCATGGGCGACTGGAAGCTGGGCGAAAAACTGGCTAACAACGGGCGCGGCGGCCATGTGGGCTTTATTCAGCCCGACCCCAAAGGCACAGCGCGGGGGGGCAATTGCTACTCCTGCCACGAATTGGCCAAGAAAGAAGTGGCCTTCGGCACCATCGGCCCCAGCTTGCAGCATTTCGCCAAACTGCGCGGTTATGGCCCGGACATCCAGAAGTACGCCTACGAAAAGATCTACAACAGCCGCAGCTATTTCTTGTGCACCAACATGCCGCGCTTTGGCCATGGCGGCTGGCTGACACAAGAAGAGGTGACTCATCTCGTGGCTTTCCTCATGGACCCAGAATCTCCGGTCAATAAAGACTGATTGCTAGAAAAGGACTCACCCATGAACATGAATCGGCGCGAATTTTTGCAATTGCTGGCGGTGGCCTCTGCTGGTGGTTTTGCCTTGCAATCAGACTTTGCTCAGGCGGCCCAAGCGGCCAAGCCCATGTACGACCTGCCGCCCTTTGGCAATGTCAGCCTGCTGCACATGACCGATTGCCACGCCCAACTGCTGCCTATTTACTTCCGGGAGCCCAGCGTGAATCTGGGTTTGGGCGGCCAATTGGGCCAAGCGCCCCATTTAGTGGGTGAGACCCTGCTCAAGCATTTCCACATCAAGCCCGGCACGCCGGAAGCCCATGCCTTTAGCTATCTGAACTTTGAAAAAGCCTCCCGCACCTACGGCAAGGTGGGCGGCTTTGCCCACTTGGCCACTTTGGTGAAGCAGCTCAAAGCCAGCCGCCCTGGTTCTTTGCTGCTGGACGGTGGTGATACGTGGCAAGGTTCTGGCACGTCCCTGTGGACCAATGCCCAAGACATGGTGGACGCCTGCAAAACCTTGGGTGTAGATGTCATGACCCTGCACTGGGAATGCACCTACGGCCAAGAGCGAGTAAAGGAAATCGAAGAAAAAGATTTCGCCGGTAAGCTGGACATCGTGGCCCAGAACGTCAAGACCACTGACTTTGGCGATCAGGTGTTCAAGCCTTACGTCATGAAGCGCATCAATGGTGTGCCGGTGGCGATTATCGGTCAGGCCTTCCCCTACACCCCCATTGCTAATCCACGCTACATGGTGGCGGATTGGAGCTTCGGCATCCAAGAAGAAAACATGCAAAAGACCGTGGACGCCGCCCGTAGTGAAGGCGCCCACGTGGTGGTGGTGCTGTCCCACAACGGTATGGACGTGGACTTAAAGCTGGCCTCACGGGTGCGCGGTATCGACGCCATTCTGGGCGGCCATACCCACGACGGCATGCCCGTGCCCAGCATCGTTAAGAATCCCGGCGGCCAAACCCTAGTCACCAATGCCGGTTCCAATGGCAAGTTCTTGGGCGTGCTGGATTTTGATGTCAAGAATGGCAAGGTCAGCGATTTCCGCTACAAGCTCTTGCCCATCTTCTCTAACCTGCTGGCGGCGGACAAAGACATGGACGCCCTCATCAAGCGCGTGCGGGCGCCCTTTGAAGCCAAGCTCAATGAAAAACTCGCAGTGACCGAAGGTTTGCTCTACCGCCGGGGTAATTTCAATGGCTCTTGGGACCAGCTTATTCTCGATGCCTTGCTGGCGGAAAAAGACGCGGAAATCGCCTTCTCCCCCGGCTTCCGTTGGGGCACCTCCTTGTTGCCCGGCGACACCATCCGCATGGAACACCTGCTGGATCAAACCGCCATCACCTACCCCTGGACGACGGTGACGCCCATGAGCGGTGCCACTATCAAAACCATCCTGGAAGATGTGTGCGACAACCTTTTTAATCCCGATCCCTACTACCAACAAGGCGGGGACATGGTGCGCGTGGGCGGTCTGCACTACACTTGCGACCCCAACGCGGGTATGGGTAAGCGCATCCAAAACCTTAGCCTTAATGGCAAACTCGTGGATGCCAACAAAACCTACAAAGTGGCCGGTTGGGCGCCGGTCTCCGAAGAGGCCAAACAAGCGGGCGGCGATGCAGTTTGGGATGTAGTGGCCCGTTATCTGCGCAGCCAAAAAGTGATTAAACCCCGACAAATCAATCAGCCGGAATTGAAAGGGGTGGCAGGGAATCCCGGCATTGCACTCTAAGATGTTCAGGCACTAAACCACACAGCGCATCGCCCACCTACGCGATGCGCTTTTTTCATTTAAGGAGAGTCGTTCATGAACTTGCATTCCCTGGTGCGCGCAGGCGCTTTGTTTTTTGTGCTGTGTAGCGCCGCCCATGCGGCTGTCGATCCGGCCACGGTCCCGGAATTGAAACGCACCAAGCTGGGCCTGTATGTCACCGCCCAAGAAGCCAGCGAACTGCGCAAAAGCGCAAACAAAGTGCTGCTGGTGGACGTGCGCACCCGCGCCGAAGCCATGTTTGTGGGCATGGCCCAGCAAGCCGATGCCCTGGTGCCCTACATGGAACCCACGGAATTCATGAATGAATGGGATGAAGCGCGCCAAACCTATCAGCTCTTCCCCAATAACAACTTCTTGGAAGAGCTGCAACGGCGCATGCAGGACAAAGGCATCACCAAGAGCGACACCATTATTCTCATGTGCCGCTCCGGCGACCGCTCCGCCCGAGCCGCAGACCTACTCGCCGCCGTTGGTTTCAGTAAGGTCTATTCCGTCATCGACGGCTTCGAAGGCGACCTCGCCAAAGACGGCCCCAAAGCCGGCCAACGCGCCGTCAACGGCTGGAAAAACGCCGGCCTGCCCTGGAGCTACAAACTGGACAAAAGCAAAGCCTATTTACCTAAGTAAACTGATATTAGGGGGTGGCGCGAGTTCTTTCATTTTCTCGCGGCCCATCCCTAGAGGCAGATAGATTTTGATGAGGGGGTGAATGCTGGGAATTGATCAACAAGAGGCCTAACGCTTACCCCTTCATCTCCAGTGGCAGACCAGCGGCGACGAGGGTTACGCGCTGGCAGAGGGCGGCGACTTTTTGGTTGAGGCGACCGGCTTCGTCCATCCAGAAGCGAGTCAGGGCGCCCATGGGGACGATGCCCCAGCCGACTTCATTGCTCACGAACACGATGCGGCCCGGTAGCTGGGGTAACACCGCCAGCAGGGCGTCGATTTCTTGATGTAGGCGCGCAAAGTCCCCCGGTAACAGGCCTGTTTCTTCAAAACGGGCACAGGCGGGATCGCTGAACATGAGGTTGGACAGCCACAAGGTTAGGCAATCCACCAAGATAAAGCGCCCAGCATGGGCGTGGTGTTGCAATGTGTGGGCGAGCTGCAAGGGCTCTTCGCACAGGCCCCAATGGCTGGGGCGGCGTTGTTGGTGCTGAGCGATGCGCCGCCCCATTTCCCCGTCCCCCGCTTGGGCTGTGGCCAGATACAACACCTCCAAGCCGGATTCCAGCGCCCGACGTTCGGCTAAGGCACTCTTGCCCGAACGGGCGCCGCCCAAAATCAACTCTGCCGCCATGATGAAACGCTCATCCATAAAAAAACCGAGTTTTTACCCCAATGCGGCACAGCTGGGGTCAAAAACTCGGTTTTAAGGGCCAAGACCTGTGCTGGACAGGTCTGGGGCATTAAGCGCGCTGGCGTCTGCGGGACAAGAACGCGCCGCCTAAACCCAGGCTAAACAGGGCCAACATGCCGGGTTCCGGCACCATCTTGGGACTAAAACGCAGGTTGTCCATGATGAAGTCGGTGCCGGTGATATTGGTGATGCGGATTTCATTGAAGTTAATGCCCGCAAAACCAATGAATTCCGTGGAACTACAGCAGCTAGCGTTGTTGTAGTTAAAGCTTTCCACCCAGACATTGTTCAAGTAGGCGGAGAAGGTGGCCGCTGGGGATGAGGTGTTGAACTCAAAATAAGCGCCTGCCGCATCCACGGTATTGCTAAACGAGATTTTGTAGGTGGAGGCACGGGTACCACCGGAAAAGCTATCCAGATAGTTGCCGGAAAAGTTGGGGTTGGAACGGTAAGGCCCCGAATTGCCTGCGGCGTACCACGAGCCAGGGCCGCCGGTAGAAAAAGTCACCCCAGGGCCGCTGCTAAATTGATTGGTGACGGCGGTGCCTGCGCTGAGGCTGACCTCTCCAAAGGTGACGGTACTATCCCCAGAATCAAAACCGGCTACGGAATACAAAGCCGACGCTTGGGCCGACACGCTGGCTACCAACAAAGCCGAAACGGCGAGGCTCTTTTTGAGCTGAAACATACATCCCCCTGAAAAAATCTACTGGTGGGGGCTAAAGCAAGAGCTAGGCCAAAAGTGTAGTTATTTGATTTTCAAGAGAAATAATTTATGAGCGCTAGGCAAGTGTAAAAAAACTAGAAAAAACCGGCAAAAAAAGTAAGAAAAAGTCTTACAAACACCGTACCGATCAAGGTCGAGTCCCTCGGCGCACAGGGGCTGTCTAGCGGGCAGCGTGTAAGAGGAATGTTTATGGAAACGATAGTAATCAGTGAGTTATAGCAGGTATCGCTTTTTAACCCTATGTTTTTACTCGGGTTTTATAAACAGGGCGCGGCCCAGTATAAGAAAAAACAAATATGTAGATAAAAGACTTACAAGCGTTATAACTTTAGTTGGTAAAAAATGCCTGTTCGCACTGGTGTAAAGAAAACCGACAGTCAAAAGGTCTAGGTCTATAGTTATAGCCAGTGCAGGCGTCAGGAAGTGCCCCGTGTGGGGCCTTCCTGGCCAGTCGGCGGGCTTTATTCCTCTACCCCCAGCACCACATGGCTGGCTTTGATGAGGGCGGTGGCGGGTTCGCCGGGTTTGAGGCCCAGTTCCAGTACGGCTTCGTTAGTGACGGTGGCGAGGATGACGGTGCCACCGGGCAAGGTGAGGGCCACTTCGGAATTGACGGCGCCTTTGCTGATGTTGCTCACCGTGCCCACGAACTGATTACGGGCGGAAAAGCGGGTGGTGGTGCTACCCGCCAGCAGCATGACCCAGGGGGCTTTCACCACGGCCACGGCCTTTTTACCCAGGGCTAGGCCCAGGCTGGCGACGCTACCTTCTGTCACGATCGCCACAATTTTGTCGCCACCGTCTGTGGTGATTTCAACTTCTGCATTCACTTTGCCATCGTTTACGGCGCTGATTAGGCCGGAAAACACGTTGCGAGCACTGATTTTCATAGCTTTTCTCCAGGGAAGTGGGGGCTGTTCTAGATTGGCACTATCATTGCTTTATATCCGTAAGAATATAGCGCTATAAGAGAGCCGCACAGGCAGGGTAGCAAGCCTCGTTTTTTGTTCTCAACAATAGCGCTGCCAATAACGCTTTAGGTTGCGCTTAATGACAAACACTTCAACACGGTTACGGGGCCGCTTGGAATTGGATTCTGAGCTGGGTACTTTTTTGGGGGATACCCGCATTCGTTTGCTGGAAGCCATCGCTATTCACGGCTCCATTTCCCAAGCGGCTAAGGCGGTGCCGTTGTCGTATAAAGCCGCGTGGGACGCGGTGGATGCCATGAATAATCTGGCCGAACAGCCCATTGTGGTACGCAGCACCGGCGGCAAGCACGGCGGTGGTACGCGCCTGACCGACTATGGGCGGCGTATGGTGACTTTGTATCGAGCCTTAGAAGCGGAATATCAGGCGGCCTTGGATCGGCTCAGTGCCTCACTCCATGACGAGGGCAGCACCGATCTGTTGCAAGTGCAGCACATGATTCGGCGTATGACCATGAAAACCAGCGCCCGCAATCAATTCGCAGGCCAAGTGTGTGCCCTGCGGGAAGGGCATGTGGATTTTGAGGTGCGCGTACGCTTAGACCCGGAAACGGAGATTGTCTCCGTCATCACCGTGGAATCCGCTGAGAATTTGGAGATTGCCATCGGCAAGCCGGTCATGGCCATGGTCAAATCCTCGTCGGTGTTGGTGCTCACCGATCCTAATCTCAAAACCTCGGCCCGCAATCAACTGTGGGGCGAAGTGGTGCGCATCCAAGATGGCCCGGTCAATGCTGAAATCACGTTGCAACTGGCCGGGGGCAAAACCGTGTGTGCCGTAGTGACCCACGACAGCCTCGCCAATTTAGGCCTGAGCCTTGGCAGCCGGGCCTGTGCGGTATTCAAAGCCTCTGCTGTTATCCTGACCACCTTTTCTTAATACATTTTTATCATGAAGATCGCTATTGCCGTCCGCGACGATCTCACCGTCAGCGGTCACGCCGGGCAAGCCCGGCATTGGTTGCTTTACGACCTGAGCCAGCATCACTCCTCCCAGCTCTTGCCCGCGCCCCAGCAGGTGGAATTGAGCAAAGAACAAGTGCTGCACCACTTCAAAGACGATGGCCCCCACCCCCTGGACGGTGTGGATATCGTGGTGGCCGCCAGTGCAGGCGATGGCTTTATCCGCCACATGAAGCTCCGGGGCTGCGAAGTGCTGCTAACGGGGGAAACCGACCCCACCTTGGCCCTGACGCGCATCATGGCGGGGGAGGCCCTGCCCGACACCAGCTTCGACATCACCACCACCTTATGCAAGTTGCGGGATTTGTTTTCTCGGCATTAGCTCGCCTCACCTCATGGATCGCACCGGGAGACTATGGATTCGTCTGATATTTCCGCCATTTGGCTCACGCTCAAGCTGGCGAGCATCGTTACGGTGCTGTTGTTATTAGTCGCGACACCGATTGCCTGGTGGTTGGCCCGGAGCCGCTGCCGTTGGAAAGGCGTGGTGGGGGCCATCGTGGCCTTGCCCATTGTTTTGCCGCCCACGGTATTGGGCTTTTATCTGCTCATGCTCATGGGGCCTAATGGGCCGCTGGGCCAATTCACCACCGCCATGGGCTGGGGTACCTTGTCCTTTAGCTTCAGCGGGCTGGTGTTTGGCTCGGTGCTCTATTCCATGCCTTTTGCCGTGCAGCCCATACAAAACGCCTTTGAAGCCGTGGGCGAGCGCATGTTAGAAGCCGCCGCCACCCTGCGCGCCGGGCCGTGGGACTGTTTCTGGTCGGTGGCCTTGCCTTTGTCCAAATCCGGTTTTATCTCCGCCGCCATCTTGGGCTTTGCCCATACCGTGGGGGAATTTGGCGTGGTGCTGATGCTGGGCGGCAATATCCCGGACAAAACCCGCGTGGTCTCGGTGTTGATTTACGACCATGTGGAAGCCATGGAATACGCCCAAGCCCATTGGCTCGCAGGCGGCATGTTGCTGTTCAGCTTCTTAGTACTGTTTTTGTCCTACGGTTTTCGGCCCAGACCATTAGGAGCGCGCCATGACTGAGGCCCCCATTCAGGCCCGCTTTCATCTGCAACGGCCCGGTTTTGAGTTAGATGTGGATCTGAGCCTGCCCGGCCAAGGCGTCACCGCCTTGTTTGGCCGTTCCGGCTCGGGCAAAACCACCGTGCTGCGCGCCATCGCGGGTTTGGAACGTATCCCAGAGGGGTACTTGTCGGTGGGTGGGCAGACCTGGCAGCAAGGCAGCCACTTTATGCCCACCTATGTCCGGCCCCTGGGCTATGTCTTCCAAGAAGCCAGCCTCTTTCCCCACCTGAGCGTGCGCGGCAATGTGGAATTTGGCCTGAAACGCATAGCCCCCGGCTCGCGCCGTTTTGACACCAACACGGTGGCAGAACTGCTCGGCATTGCCCATTTGCTGAGTCGTTCGCCTGTGGGCCTCTCTGGTGGCGAACGGCAGCGGGTCGCCATTGCCCGCGCCTTGCTGGCCAGCCCGCGTCTGCTGCTCATGGACGAGCCCTTGGCTGCTTTGGATTTCCGCCTCAAGCAAGAAATCCTGCCCTATCTGGAACGGCTGCACCGGGAACTCTCTTTGCCCGTGATTTACGTCAGCCACGCCCCGGACGAAGTGGCCCGCCTCGCCGACCATCTGGTGCTCTTGGAACAAGGCCATGTGGTGGCCAGCGGCCCTCTGAGCGAGGTGCTGGTGCGCTTGGATTTGCCCGCTGCCTTCGCCGATGACGCCGGTATCGTGCTGAAAGCCACGGTGGCCGCCCACGAGGCCGACGATCTCACCCGGCTGCACTTCACTGGCGGCAGTCTATTGGTGTCCCGTTCCAGTGCGCCCCTCGGGCAAGCATTGCGTTGCCGCATCCATGCCCGTGACGTGAGTCTGTCTTTAGACGGCGAAAGCCGCAGCAGCATCCTGAACCGCCTGCCCGCCACGGTGGTGGATTGGGCCGATACCGACACTCCCGGCCATGTGCTGGTACGCCTGGACATGGCCGGTACGCCGCTACTGGCCCGCGTCACGCGCCGTTCCGTGCAAAGCCTCGCCCTGCATCCCGGCATGGCCATCATGGCGCAAATCAAAGCCGTGGCCTTGCTCTAAGCCTGCGCGCCCCACTCCACCACCCCAACGAGGTTTTGAGGATGAATCCCTACACCCTAGACGATGCGGAATTGCAGCACTTCCTTCACGACGATGCGCCTTGGGGCGATGCCACCAGTTGGGGTTTGGGCATTAGCGAGCAGCCGGGGCGCATGGATTTTTTTGCCCGCCACGCCCAAGTGGTGTGTGGCAGTGAAGAGGCTTTGCGCATGGGGGTGTTGCGCGGCTTACACGTGGCAGGCCCCCATGTGCCCAGTGGCACCGCCGTGGCGCCGGGTACGCTGCTCTTGAGCCTCACAGGCCGAGCCGGGGATTTACATCGTGTCTGGAAACCCGCGCAAACCTTAATGGAATACGGTGGCGGTATGGCCTCGGCCACGGCGGCCTTGGTCAGCGCCGCACGCCAAGGGCGGGCCGATGTGAGCGTGGCCTGCACCCGCAAGCACATGCCCGGCACCCGAGCCCTGTCGCTGAAAGCGATTCTGTGCGGTGGCGCCAGCCCCCATCGGCTGGGCATTTCTGACAGCGTGCTGGTGTTTGCCGAACATCGCGCCTTTTTGGGCGATCTCGCCCCCAGCGCCGCCATTGCCCGTCTCAAACAAGCCTGGCCTGATCGGAAACTGCTGGTGGAAGTGGACAAGGCCGCCGACGCCTATCTGTGGATACGTCGTAGGCGCATCCACCGAAAACGGGGGCTGGAAGAATTTAATCGCGAGCAAGCTCGCGATATTACAGCATGGGCTTGAGGTAGCGCCCGGTGTGGCTGGCTTCTATACCGGCGACGTGTTCTGGGGTGCCTTGGGCGATGATTTGGCCGCCGCCGTTACCGCCTTCGGGGCCCAGGTCGATGAGCCAATCGGCGGTTTTGATCACGTCCAGGTTGTGTTCGATCACCACCACGGTGTTGCCGTGCTGCCGCAGGCGGTGCAGCACTTTCAGCAGCAGGGCGATGTCGGCGAAGTGCAGGCCGGTGGTGGGTTCGTCCAGGATGTACAGGGTACGGCCCGTGTCGCGCTTGGAGAGTTCCAGGGATAGCTTGACCCGTTGCGCTTCGCCGCCGGAAAGGGTGGTGGCGCTCTGGCCCAGGGTGATGTACGACAGGCCCACATCCACCAGGGTTTGCAGCTTTTTCGCCACCACCGGCACGGCGTCGAAAAATTCCCGCGCTTGTTCCACGGTCATTTCCAGCACTTCATGGATGGTCTTGCCCTTGTAGCGGATTTCCAGGGTTTCCCGGTTGTAGCGCTTGCCGTGGCAGACATCGCAGGGCA
>JACCDO010488679.1_pt1 | contig 13688 bp, 32 predicted proteins | sample 7446101 | NCBI WGS metagenome assembly JACCDO01 (sample SAMN15323440, study PRJNA562643) | freshwater metagenome | isolation source: river surface water | place: USA:Blue River Watershed | collected 2017-08-16
ACGGTACTTCGCAAGGCACGATTACGTCAGCATTCCCTTCTGGTGACTATGTGCCGTTCTTTTACGCATCAAACACCAATGCAAGTGCCGTCAACTTCGGTCAACGCCCATTCAGCTACACCCCGCCCACTGGCTTCAATGCACTGAACACGCAGAACCTGCCTGATGCGACGATCAAGAAGGGTAACCAGTATTTTGATGTCAGCACCTGGACGGGCAATCAAACATCAAGAACCATCACGAATAGTGGCGCGTTTCAGCCTGATTTTATCTGGACTAAATCACGCAGTGATGCAGAGAGCCATCGACTGCATGACGCTGTTCGTGGCGGCAATGGATCTGTGCTGTATGAGTTGAACTCAAATGAAACGTCTGCTGAAGGTACAGACACGCTGGTAAGCGGCTTTGCCTCAAACGGTTTCACGATTGCATCTGGCGCAAATTCACCAAACGTCACAGGCAGAACTTATGTCGGCTGGCAGTGGAAAGAAAGCGCAGCCTCTGGTTTTGACATCGTGACCTACACGGGCGATGGCACGACCAACCGCACTGTGGCGCACTCGCTTGGTGTAACGCCAGCCATGGTCATTGTGAAGGCAAGGTCTGGCGCAGAGAACTGGGCTGTTTACCATCGCAGTTTGAGTACAGGCAATTTCCTGTTTCTCAACACGACAAATGCAGTTCAGTCTCCAGACGGAACATTCAACAGCTCAACCCCAGTGAGTTCAACTCAGGTGCAATTTGGATCGCCGCTTAGTTCTCGCACAAATGGCAACGGTGTTCCGTTTGTAATGTACCTATTCAGCGAGGTGGCTGGCTTCAGCCGTATGGGGAGCTTCACGGGCAATGGCAGCTCGGACGGGCCTTTTGTGTTCTGTGGCTTCCGTCCCCGCTGGATTCTTTTCAAAGACAGCACGAATGCCGCAACCAACTGGGTTCTGCAAGACACATCACGCTTTACCTACAACGTAACTACTGGTGGCTTGCTTGCAAACACTTCCGCTTCTGAATACTCAACTGGGTATGACGTTGACATCTTGAGCAACGGATTCAAGATTCGTCGTTCTGGTGGAGATACCAACGCATCTGGCGCAACCATTGTGTATGCCGCGTTTGCTGAAAATCCATTTCGCTATTCTCTTGCAAGGTGACCACCATGTTTCTACTCAACGGCTCTCCACTCCCCATCGACACTCCCTTTGAGGTTGATGGTACGCAATACCCCAGCAACTGGTTGCGCCTTACCACACTTGAGGAAAAGCAAGCCATCGGCATCACTGAAGTGCCAGACCCTGAACTGTATGACTCGCGCTTCTACTGGGGTGTAGGCAATCCCAAGCTCCTTGAAGACCGTGAGGAGGTTGACAAGGATGGCAACCCCATGTGGGTGCAGGTATTGGACAACACAGACCCAGCAAACCCTCGCATGGTTGACTCTGATAAACGCTTGGTCACCAAGGGTCTGAAGTCTCAATGGACTGCACAGGTCAAAGACACTGCTGGCAAGTTGCTGGCTCAGACTGATTGGATGGTGATTCGCAAGGCTGAACGCGATGTGGCTATCCCTGCTGAGGTGGTGGCTAAACGTGCGGCTATTGTTGCTGAATGCACAAGGCTTGAGACTGCCATTGCTGGCTGTGCAGATGTTCCTGCATTGATTGAGGTTGTCGGCTCTCAAAATTGGGGTGAGTGATGAGCGAGATTGATCCTGTTCGCTATGGAGTTCTTTGGCAAAAAGTCGAGGATTACGAGCGCAGGTTCGATGCGCTTGAGCGCAAGATTGACAAGATGGAAGATCAGATTGATCGACTAGTTGCTCTTGCTAATCAAGGTCGTGGTGGATTTTGGGCGGGAATGTTGTTTGTCTCTGCTGTATCAACAGCTTTGGGTTACATGATGAGATTTTGGAAGGGATAAAAAATTGACCCGTTCACGATCCTTGCATTGGCTAAAGGAGCAGTTACTGCAATTAAGCAGGGTTGTGAACTTTACAACCAATTCAAAGGTCAACTCATTGAGGCAAAAGAAGCCATTGATGAAGTCAGAGCCAATGTCCAAGAAGTCGCAGGTTTCTGGGGTAACTTCAAAAAGTGGATTGGAGGAGATACCTCTGTATCTGCTAGACCAGAACCAGCGAGAGTTGTTAAACAGAAAAAGCAACTCCAAGAATTCGATGAAGCCAAAGTCAAAAAAGACATCGCAGACCAACTCGTCACCTTCTTCCGCGCTCTTGAACAACTCAAAGACCACATCGCAGAAGAAGAAGCAAAAAGCAAAAACGTCTACGACCCCGACAAAAACATGATGGAAGCTGCGCTGCATCGAGTTCTTGCTTTGGATGAGATGGAACAAATGCAGTATGAGATTCGACAGGTGATGGTGTATCAGACTCCAGGCATGGGGGACTTGTACACCAGGGTGATCAAGATGGTTGGAGTGATTGGAGAGGAACAAGAGATTGCCAGAATGCAGAAAGCAAAGGCTGAGAAAGATGCAAGATGGCGCAGACAAAAAATAAAAGACAAGGCAACGGACGCTTTGTTAATGTTGGTGGCAATTCTTCTAGTCGGGTTTTATCTCGGAGGAATGTGGTGGATGATAGTGAAGGATCGGATGGTTCGCTGGGGATTCTGATTGCGATGCTATCAATGGCAATTGTTTTGTTTCTTCTTGTTTTGACTGCTCTTATGTATATTGATGTTCTTGGTGCAAAAGCAGAGGTTAGAGAGCAATTGATCAAGTTAGAAAAGTTGCGTGTTGAAGTTCAAAAGTTAACTGAAAAGGGGAAATGATGCTTTCACTAATTTCGACTCTTGGTGGTCTTCTCATCAGCGGTTTGCCTAAGTTATTGGAGTTTTTCCAAGACAAAGCAGACAAGAATCACGAATTAAAAATGGCTCAGATGCAGACTGAGCGTGAAAAGGAACTTGCTGCAATGGGTTTTGCTGCTCAGGCAAAGGTCGAGGAGATTCGATCTGACCAGATTGCTATGCAGACTGAAGCGGATATGACAAAGGCGGCATACGAACACGATGCCAAAGTGCTTGAGAAGGCTGCTGGATGGGCTTCTACCTATGTGGCGACTGTTCGCCCCACAGTGACTTATTTGTTTGTTCTTGAGTTGATTGCGATCAATCTTTATTTGACTTATTATTTGTTTGCTCATCCTGCATTGATTCAATCTGTGGATGATGTGATCAGGTATGCAGACATCATTTTCAGTCCTGATGAAATGTCAATGCTTGGTGGAATTATTGGGTTTTGGTTTGGAAGTCGTAACTGGAGCAAGAAATAATGAAAGAAGAATTTGATGTTCTAACGCTTTTTGCTTTTGGCTGTGTTTGTTATTTTTTGGGTGCGCTGTACGGACTATGAGAACATCTGAGAAAGGCATCCATCTGATGCACTTGTTTGAGGGCTATCGTGATAAGCCTTACAAATGCAGCGCAAAGATTTGGACTGTTGGCTATGGTCATGCTATGTATGCTGACCAACTCAGTTTGCCAAACGCCCGTGTGGGCAATTACCAGGGGATGATCAGAGATGAATATCCACTCAAACCGCAAGACAATCGTGTCTGGAGCAAGTCAGAATTGGAGGATTTATTCAAAGCTGACCTCGTTTCTTTTGAGCGCGGTGTTCTTCGGCTTGCTCCCATTCTCGATGGCAATCAAGCAAAGTTTGATGCTTGCGTCTGCCTGTCCTACAACATTGGCCTGGGAAACTTCCAAAGATCAGGACTTCGCCAGAAGATTCTGCGAGGTGACTGGGAGAATGCAGCAGAAGCCTTCCTCGATTGGTCAAAAGCTGGAGGCAAAGTCTTAAAAGGACTTCTCAGGAGGCGCGAGGCTGAGAAGGCATTGTTTCTTTCGGAGTAAGATGGCGGTGCAGTTGCATTTGTTTAAGGTTGAGTGAGATTGCGCCACAGACTTTGCATCTGAACGCATATCCACTCACCTCTTTTACCACCTCGGCTTTTTTACTTCTATCCCATATGCCAGTTGAAACTGCGTAATAGGTTCTGATACTTTCGATTTGATCCATCGCACAACCTTGAAGTAAGTTGTGATGATTTTAATGATTCTCCAGTTCATCATTCCCCCCACGAATCAAAAAGAGAAATGCACGACATGACAACTTTTGCTTCTTCTTTTAGCAGTGTCTCAGAATGTTCTTCTAGATGCTGCTGAACCTCTGACAAGAGTTTCCTGCCGAATTTGACGAGCATCTTATTTGTCATTTCATGTTCAGTGCTCCAACCAACCTCTTGAGCCAATTGGATCATGTGTTTGTCTCGCATCATGTGTTCTTCTCCTTGAGTTAGTAAAGGCGACCATTCATCCAGTGATCTTCTTCATCTTGCGCGGCTTCTCGGCCACCCTCGATGAAACGATCCATGTCGTTCATAAAGAAACCCATGGATGCCATTTCTCGACTCACAGCGACCTCAATGTCTGGCATTTCCATCTCCATTCCCTCTATCCCTTTTCTTGCCTCCGCTATTTTGGTGAAAATGGCCCCCGTGACGAATAATTTTGACCCCTGAACACTTGCTGTCCCGTGCCCAAGTTTGCAAAAATAAAAAGTCCCAAACTTTCCATTGCGTTGCGGCATCTCCGACTTGCAAACCACGCACTTCATTTGTTCTTCTCCTTGGCGTAGCCGTTCTTCTGCTTGAGCCGGGATTCGATGGCACGGGCAAATGCGTGAAGCCAACGCGGTGATGTGCGGCTGTCTCCATACGCATCTTCAAAAACGCTTGGGCCTTCTGGGAAGCATTCTTCGATCGTGTCAAAGTCCAACCCAACCCATTCACGCCGTGGTGGGGTGGTGTAAAACTTTTGCCCATGCGTAAGTATTGGCGCGTTTGCAAGCATTTTGGGGCGACCAAATTTTTCATCAAACACCGCCACAGGCTTCTGCTTTGGCTGTTTTTCCAAGTCCTTGACTCGTTTGCGTAAAGAATCACGCTCCGCTATCAATTCTTCAAGTAGTAGAGCCTCAAGCGCCATCATTTGTTTACCTGACATACTCATGTGTTCTCCTCTGGCAGTGAACAGGTATGCACATCCCAAGCATTCTTCCCTGCCCTCTTGCCGCACCGAGGACAAAAGTTGCGCTCCTCTGGAGGCTGTGCCAGGACTTCTTCTGCGGCGTTGATGGCTTTATCGGTATCTGGACTGCGCTTCATGACTTTATCCATTTTTTTCAACGCTTCCAGCACCAGTTTCAATGCTTCACGTTCTTTTGTCATTATTCAACTCCAAAGTGTTTCCTGATCAGGTCATCGGCTTTGTACGGTTCGGCAATGTCGGCAATCTCAGCGCACTTTTTTGCAGTCTCTTTTATCACTTTGTCGTTTTCTTCAATTGCTCTTTTGAGATAGATTGCCTGATCAAGACATTCTTCATAAGCGTGTTGCAGCCACTGTTTGAGAGTTAGAGGATTTTCAGCAACGGTAGTTCCATATTTCTTGAATCCTCGTTCTTGGCGAACCATGATGTCAAGGCAGACCATTGCTTCAATGCCTGATGCGCTTTTTATCTGTTGAATTTGATCAATCTTTGCTTGCAAAGCTGCCTCACGCTCTGCACTCATCCCTAGCAAACGCGCTTGTTCAAGATTCTCCTCAAGCAATTGACTAATTATCATTTGGTCTTTATTCATGCTTCACCTTCAAAACGCTCTGATTGCGACCAGAACGCCCTTTGCGCGTTCCAATGACCTCCACATATCCTTTGTCCTTCAACGCTTTGAATCGCGCTGTAACGCTTGAATATGGGAGGAATGGCAAGACCTGCAAAACCTCGTCCTGGATGCAGCCATCTGGAAAACTAGCGATGGTGTCATAGACCAGTTGCTCCAGTTTGGTTGTGTCCACAGTCATTGCTGCCTCATGCGAGGTCAGCGGGTCATTCTTTCTGACCAGCTTCTTGAAGATTGTTCCGAATTGCATTTTTGAGTTCCTTCCTTTTTGCCCAGTTTGCCTTCATTGCTTCCGATTTGGCTTTTCTTGCTTCAGGGTCTGCCCAGCGTTTCTTTGCAGATTCCGATTTTTTATTTGATTTGATTTCAGTCATTTAGATGCCTTTCAGGTCAATTGATGGACGATGCCAGAGGTTCATAAAAATTTGTGTTGCGCCTCTGTCTTGCAACTCTTTTTCTGTGATCAACACATTAAGTAACTCATCGTGATTCAATCCAGTGAGTTTCATCCCAGGCTGGACGAACCAACTTGGCATTGTGTAGTGGGGCAGAAAAATAACTCGGCTGAGTTCATAGCATTTCTGCGGTCTGCGCGGTGCTTTTGCTTCTGTGTGTTCAGTCATTGCTCACCTCAAAAAGGAAGATCGTCTTCCATGTCTTCAATCCGTGAAGCCTTCTTCGGCTGCTCTTTCGGTTGCGACTCCAAAGCAAGTTCAAGAACGTGCTCATTGAATTCTTTAGATGACCAGACATGATTGAAGTATTTGCCATCGTCCATCTTCCGCGCAGGGAACGACACAAACGATCCTTTTTCAGACTCGATGACCTTGCAGCCACGAATTGTTAGAAATGGGTCTTTGCCTTGCTTGCTGGCAATGTGGATGTTGAACGAGGGATATTTGCCCTCGCGCCATTCAATATCAACGTGCATTTTTGAGTCCTTTCAGTTTGTTGCACTTTTCTTCCAGTTCAGCGAGGAATTCCCTCACTTCGTTTTCGAGTTCAGCGATCAGAGAATCATCACGCTCAACTCTTTTGACAAACAGACGCAAGTCTTCAGGCATCCGTGGGTCAAAACTTACAAAATCGCACCAACTCCTACCTGTGCAAGCCATTTGCCATTGCATTTGCTTTAGGTACTTTGTGTCAGGCTCACCAGAAAGCAGCGTTTCAATGTGTGTGGCAGTGTTTGGACACTTGATCTCAATGAGTCCATTCACGCCTACAAGCCCATCAGGAGATGCGCCAGCGTTCTCAATCGTTGGGTGTGATGCAAACCCCATCTCATCAACAAAAACCATTCTGAGCGATTCGTATTCAGCCCTGGCGATGGGTTCTTGATCGGTTCCCCATTGCATCGCTGCATTCGTAAAAGACTCCTGCGGAAGCCCTGTCAGACGCTCACACACCAATTGCGCCATGTAGTTTGCTCTGCTGGCTGCATACCCTGACTTTGTTTTGGCAGTCAGATCGGCAATTCGGGAAGCTGTCACCTTACCTGCGCGAATTTGGAACCATTCAGGCGTTCGCTGATCCATCGATCTTCTCCTTCATTGCGTCTTTGATCTTAATAAACGCTTTCTTATCAGCATCAGATTTGAGCATCGCCAGACCCTTTGCATAAGCAGTTTTTAGTTCGTCAATCGTCTTGGAGGCTTCCAGCAGTTTTGAGGCATCTGGGAGCATTGAAGTGGCAACAATGCTCATCCCATCGTCATCTTCTGGAGCAATTCCAGTGGCGGCAAGCAAGCTGTAACGTCTAGCGTAAGTCAATGCCGATCCATAACCTTGCGGGTCTTGTTTGCTGGCAGGAACGTGGAGCAAACCGCAGTCGATTACTTCACCAGATTCGTGCAGGAACACGGTTTCGACCATAACCCCATCGTTGCACTCATACGTCTTCTGCATAAGAGCGATGCCATTGGCATTGAGTGCATCAATAACAGCCTCAACACAGGCTGAGAGGTCGGCATATTTGCTTTTGAAGTGTGGGTTAGTGCTGGTCTTCAAAGCGGCTCCAAAGCCCTTTTGCGCGGCGACAAACGCCTTTGCGATGTTCTTCCCGATTGCTTCCATCATTTTCCCTTTGCTAAAAGTTCCATTTCACGATCTTTTAATTCATTTTGTAATTCACCAAGTTGGTGAAAAATCTCCCGAATTTTTGACTTGTAAACATCAACCAAATAACGAATCCTCAAATCTTCCTCTTGTTCTGTAAACATAATGCGAGACTTTGACTCAACAGCATCAAACAAGATTTCAATTTGGCTTGAGTTTTTTAATTCATTTGTCATGCAAACACCTTTAAAAGAATAAGCAGCCCAACAAAGATCGCAAGGGCTACCTTTGTTTTTCTACCGTGGTTGTTGACTTCTCCAAGCAATGCCTTTTGTATCAGCAGGTCATCCCTACTGAAAATGATTCTTGGTGGAGGTGGCAGATAGTACTGCCCGATCTTCACTTTGCCAGTATTAAAAGTTTTCATAGATTACCTGCAACAAAAATGGCGAGGCAAAAACAAGACCTGTGATCATGGCTTCGATAAATTCTCTGAGCGTCATATTTGTTTCCTTCCTGAGTTTTGTCAAAGACCCCTTTCGGGGTTTCGGCTATTGAAGCCTCATCAGTTTGACTTATGCAGACTCAAGTGAATATGATGCAATAGCGCATCCAGTAGTCCACACGCATGAGCCACTAGGTGGACTGTCAGGCTAGGAAAATTTGAAAACAACAATGTTGTTTCCAACATCATCAAAGCCCCAAAAAGTAGCCTTGTAACAACCAGATTCAACCAGTTCTGACGCAAGTTTTTCAGAAATGTCACCAGTTTTGCCAACAGTCAGACGCATACGAAAAGCCATCGAGAGGGTTTGATGGGCTTGCTTGAAAGTGTCGAATTTACGCATGATGACCCCTTGTCTCGCGGTCAAATGTTGCTCCGTCTTCCATGAGTCAATAATTTTTGCTTTGTTCATAATTTTTTTCCTTCCTGTGTTTGTTTGCGATGATTGAACTTTAACAAAATAAATCAAAGAAAAAATAGGGACTTTCCCTAATGGATCAGCCCCTAAATTTATTATTCGTCTTTATCGTTGATGTAGCACTCATCTCTGGTTACGCTGAGTGCTTGCTGATAGATCTTGCGTGCCTCGTCTGTGTAGTCCTTATCGCAGGTCTTGCCAAACTTCTCAATGAACTTGAGTAGCTTCTTACGCTCTGCAAGAGGCAACCAATATTCGCGCTCTGCAACCAGATCAAGTTCATGCAAACAAATGAAGCAAAGGTCTTCAATGGTCTTATGAGCAGTCCAATCGAATCCTGCACTATCTGGTAACTGTTTCAGTGCTTTGTCAAAATCGTTCATCTTTGTTCCTTCCAGAGATATTTAAAGATCAATGTTAATTGAAATGATTTCCAACCAACAATTTAATCTTAACAAACAAAATAATAAAAACAATAGGTGTTTTCCCTAATAGACAAACTCAAAAATTTATGAAATGATCCCATTTGTTTTCAAAAAAAGGCAAACAAAATGGGTTATCCAGCTTGTTTCCATTCTCAAAGGCAATTTGACGAGTGGAAAGATTGCGCTAGATTGAGTCGAGAAAGTGTCAGCATCTGTTCTGACTGCAATGCAGAATACGAATCAAAGATGAGGATGGTTGGAAATTGTCAAAAAAACAAATGGTCAAAAATTGCATATAAATCGAAAGAGGAGAGAACACTTGAAACAGCCCTTGCGTATATTGATGGAAGCATTGTTAAAAAGTCCAAAAACGCTAAGTCAACTGGAACGTCTAAAAAGCTATGACCAGATCAGCTACATCCACACAAAAAGCTATCTTGAGGAATTGATGGACACTGGCTATGTCTACAAAGATGGCGAAATGTTTTGTTTGTCTAAGGTCGGGCAGCAGATGCTTGAACAGAAGAAGTCGCCCAGGATAAACAAGGTTTGGGGCAATGAAAACTATGATGGAAAAGAGTTGAAGACCAGATGCACTCGACCTGGGGCATACGATTTCCAGAAGTTCAAAAGTCTGTTATGATGTTGCGAAACAAGGCTAGAGAAGGCTTGATCACCTTCTTGAAAAGTGAACCTCCCACCTGCCTCTGTTTCCTTTCTGGAGGCTTTGCGAGGATCAACAATGCACTATTACCAATTTAATATTGGTGACTACAAGAGTCACACGGAACATCTTTCAGAAATGGAAGATTTAACTTACAGACGATTGCTTGATTGGTATTACCTTCACGAAAGTCCAATTCCGCTTGATGAGGCTGAGGTTGCAAGGCAGATTCGTATGCGTTCGCATAGCGATTGCATTGCGGTTGTATTGCGAGAGTATTTTGAAAGAACCGATCAGGGTTGGATTCATCATCGAGCAGATAAAGAATTGGCTAAAGCTGGCGAAAAATCTCATAAAGCAAGCGAGAGCGCAAAGGTAAGATGGAATAGGCAAAAGGATGCGAACGCATTGCAAACGCAATCCGAAGGAAATACTACACATAACACAAGACACATAACACAAGACACAAGACACAATATTAAGGCAACTGCTGTTGCCACGCCTAAAGGCGTTTCACAATCTGTGTGGGATGAATTCATAGCACATAGGAAAAGCAAGAAATCCAAAGTCACAGAATTGGTCATTGAAGGAATTATTAAAGAGGCAAATAAAGCTGGATGGACTTTAGAAGATGCTCTCAAAGAAATTATTGTTAGAAATTGGCAATCTTTTAAAGCCGATTGGGTCAAAGAAGATGCAGCGCAGAAATTTGTGAGCAAACAGCAAGCCTTGGAAGCCAGGAATGATGAAGTTGCAAGGCAATGGTTGGCATCAAAAAGGAATCAAACATGAGACAAGACCAACAAGATGAATTTGTTTCTCTGATCACTGATGTTCTGAAGTTTTATAGGCAGGACACAACACCATTCACACTGGAGGTCTGGTGGCAAGCCTGTCAGCGGTTTGATTTGGATCAGGTTCGCAGAGCCTTGACAAGTCATGCGATGGATGCAGAGCGTGGTGTATTCGCTCCAAAACCTGCCGACATTGTGCGAAAGTTGGAAGGGACTTCATCGGATCGTGCCATGCTTGCTTGGGGAAAGGCATTGGACGCTATGCAAAGGGTCGGTGCATATTCGGATGTTGTTTTTGATGATCCAGCAATCCATGCTGCAATTGAAGACCTTGGTGGTTGGCCTAAAGTCTGCCGAGCAGAAACAAAAGACATGAGTTACCTTCAGCATCGATTCTGCGAATCACATCGAGCATATACAGAAAGTGGCGCATTTGACTATCCACGAATTTTGATGGGTGACAGAAGTCCTGATGAGATGTTTGCAAAAAAAGGTTTGAAGCCTCCAAAACCAGCGGTTATTGGTGAAACAGAGAAGGCTCGTCTTGTTTACAAAGGCGGGTCAGTTGGTGGGAAGACAGCCATCAATTTTTCTTCACTTCTGGCGATCAAATGAATTTGGCAAATCTAACAAAAGAAGAAAAGCAAAAGATGATGCAACATCGTCACGAATGCGAAGCAAGACACTGGTTATCTCTGCATGATAAATGTATTAAAAAAAATGGAAAGATCAGCGCAAGAAACTGGTGGCTAAAGACGATTGAGGACATTGAGCGCATCCGTGGAAAGCAAGCAGCGGATGAGTTGAGGTTAACAATGAACGAAATGAGGAAACAATGTTAATCATCGGTGTTGACCCTGGTCTAAAGTCTGGCGCATGGGGCGCAATCACCCATCAAGGAAAGTTTGCTGGATGTGGTGATATTCCTCACGATGAAACAAGGATTTTGGGAAAAGAATTCAAGAATGTTTTGTTAAAGATGATTGATGGACGGGATTTTGAAATCATCACCGAGGATGTGCATTCAATGCCTGGGCAGGGATTAGGGTCAACCTATCGGTTTGGACGCGCTGTGGGGGCGATTGAAGCGGTTTGTGAGGCATTGACATCTGGTTGCCCTTGGAACGAAGGTGCGTGGCACATCGTGAGTCCACAACGCTGGAAGCGAGACATGGATTTGACACCAGACAAAGAGTATTGCCGGCTTGTGGCTCAATCTTTATTCCCAGATGCTCAATTGACAAAGAAAAAAGATCACAACAGAGCAGAGGCTTTGTTGCTTGCGGAATGGTTCAGAAGGCAAAACATCTAAGGAAGGAAACAAATGGAACATGAAGCAACTCTTGCTGTTGATTACATCCTGAAGAACAGAAAAAAATACGCAGAAGCCAAGGCGCAGCGTGTTTACCTTGAGGAATTTCGGAAAAGCAAAAAAGCATTGTTAATGTCTGACGCGATGAGACAAGGTGTTGAAGCAGCAAACGCTCAGGAACGCTATGCTTACTCGCACATTGATTACATTGCTTTATTAGATGGTATTAAAGAAGCGGTTGAGCAAGAGGAATTCTTGAAGTGGGGCATGGAGGCAGCGAGGATGAGGGTTGAGATTTGGCGATCTGAGGAAGCCAGCAATCGGATGCAAGATAAGGTGACGCAATGAAAAAGCGATGCCGTAGGAAAGTCTGGAAGTTGGTGAACCCCATTGCCCATGCCATTGAAGGTGCGTCATTCATGGATGACAAGATTCTTTCTTCTTTGCAAATTCAAGAGTTGAACGCAATTGATTCAATGATTCGTGGAACAGGAACTCTTCAAGATTGGTGGGTATTAAATGAGATGATGAACCTTAGTGAAACAATGGCGAGAGATGGTGTCGGCATTGAAGTCTTAGAGGTATGCCAGAAAGCACAGGCAGAACTGGTATCGTGCGCTAAACGATTTGAGAAAACAGGGAAGATGGGTCTAACTGGTCAAGGGATACAAATCATGCGCGATCTTTACCAATACCATGACCTTCAGCGAAAATCGATCACAAGGGCTGAATACGACAGAGCAATTCAAAAAACAATCAATATCGTTCGTGGCAAGGGAAAGTATGTTGAAGAAATCTAACTACTGGCGAAACAAAGAACATCTCAAAGCGGTTTCGGCATTGCCTTGCATGAGATGTGGTCGAGAAGGCCAGACCCAGGCAGCGCACTCAAACCAACTCCAGCATGGGAAAGGCAAAGGCATTAAAGCCAGTGACGAGTACACAGCAGCCATTTGTCTCAGATGTCATTTTGATATTGACATGGGAAATTTACTAACAAAAGAACAACGCAGGGAAGAATGGGACAGAGCATGGGTCAGAACCGTGGCTGAACTCAAAGAACGCAAACAGTGGTCATTCAATGGGGAAGAAAATGATTAACCTCAAAACAAACATTGATGAGGTAATAAACCAATTCAATTCAATGCGGAAAGATCAAATCCCATATGCAATCAGCCTTGCTGTAAACGAAACAGCGCAGGACATTGCGACAGAACTCACTGATCAGATGCCAAAACATCTGGACAGGCCAACACCTTTCACCCTGAAGACATACCTGACCGCATCAGGCAGATGGAAAGGCAAGAGGGCAAACAAACGCGACCTGACAGCAATCATTCAAGCTGGAGAAGCCCAAGCAGAGTATCTGGCGTTCCAAGTCTATGGAGGCACAAGGAAGCCAAAGAAACAAGCAATCCTCGTCCCAACACTGATCGCGCCCAAGAACCAATACGGCAATGTGACAAGGGCAAACCTCAGAAAGTACGCAGACCCAAGCGGAAACCTATTCCACGCAGGAAAGAAAGAGCAGAAAGAACCTGGGGTTTACAGACGCAAAAGGAAAGCCGTGGAGATGCTCGCTGCCTACGAACTTGAAACACAGTATGAACCACGCTTCCCAATCCACAAGATCGCAGACCTAAAGGCAAAGCAAGTCATTGAGCGCAACCTCATGCAAAGCATTCAAAAAGCACTGGCGACTGCAAGATGATCACAAGTTATCCACAGGCATCGGTGGATAAGATGTGGATAGCACCCCCCGTCTTGGTTCCTCCTGTGGATAAGTCGGCGCGGGTTTTTCGCGAC
>JACCDO010975753.1_pt1 | contig 13688 bp, 7 predicted proteins | sample 7446101 | NCBI WGS metagenome assembly JACCDO01 (sample SAMN15323440, study PRJNA562643) | freshwater metagenome | isolation source: river surface water | place: USA:Blue River Watershed | collected 2017-08-16
CTGAGACTTACGATTATGAAGAAGAAATTGTATATGAAAAACAACAGGAGTGGATTACGGAGAAGTAAAATTTGTATATAACGAAAGTAGTAATTTATTTTATTACCTACCAGTTCAGTTTTGTCCGGCCCCTAGTGGTATTTTTCAAGGAAAAACCAAACAACCTCTATCGGTATTAAGGCGTCATTTTGAAGTATCTCTCAATGTTACGAATTGCAAGTTCTTTGCGAAATTTTCGCGCTATTGTGAATTTGTCTCAAATCCGTCCATTTAGCGTTGCTTACGATGTTTCAGTAAATGAATTTATGAATCGTAAAATAGAAGCACCGAAACATTTATTTAACTTTGATCCGAAGACTACACCAGGATACGGAAGATCTAAACACAAATCAAATCGTGCCAAAGAAGGATTATACCATGGCAAAACAATACAATTCGGTCATTCAATATCTCATTCACATGTTAGATCAAAAAGAAGATGGAATCCAAATGTTATTACAAAAAGAGTATTCTCGTATGCTTTAGATGACTTTATATTCTTTAAAATGACTACAAAAACATTAAAAATGATTGATTATTGTGGAGGTATTGATAATTATTTATTTCGTTTAAGAGAAAAAGATGTCATATTAAGTAGATATGTTACAAAAATGCGTAATTTAATTGCATCAACATTATATTATAGAGGATTATTAGGTGAAACATTAGTAGTCAAACTTGGATATGATATTACACCACCTATAAAACCAGAAGAAATAAAGGAAACAATTGGTTATTATTCAACTGTAATGAATATCAAACATAGACGTCATATTAAAAAAAATCAGCATAAAAGAAACGAAAATAATGATATAGGTATATTGCCAGTTAATGATGATATTTCTAATACAAGTGATCTGAAAAATAGTTAGTAGTAATAGTAAGTATCGTTTTGTAATAATTAATTATACAATATTCTTACACAATATATTAGCCAATATATTTAATATTATGAAACTACAAATGGTAGTATTAAAACTATTATTTGTAATATATAGTGATAATGACTTATTTAAAATTGGAAATATTTGTGATGCTAATATCAAAACAATTAAAATTCCAATAAAACTAATATGTTTTAATAAAGCAATATCTTTATATTCTTTAATGTAAGGCATTCCAACATAAGTTACATAAGGTAGCATAATAGTTTCAATAATATTAAAGTAAAATGCAGCATTTGATGTAGGATTTGGTTGAAATATGATTTTATCACTATTATGACTTTTTGACATGTTAAAATTACCGAAAATTACACGAACATAATACAAACAAAATATTTGTATCAAAATATGGATGATATTTTTCATAATTACTTTGATATTGCTGAATTGAATATTATTTCTCATGATTTGATTATTTTGTTGTACTTTATAAGTATTGATATGATGGGGTAAAGGTCGAATAAATAAAAAGATAGCATCTATGATCGAACTAATGCAACTCATTATCATTAATTGAGTCTGAGAAAATGTAACTTTATCAATTGCCAATAAACTCATTGAAAATCCTGACAATAAACTATCAGAAAAGATTCTTTGATAAGTTTGACATATTAATGCATAAGCCGCTTTACCATGCCGCAATAAATGCAAAACTGACATTATCGATGGAATATGTGATGTAAATGGTGCAGCAATTGATGAATCACCTATAACGAGTTGTGTATCATTACTTAGTCTCGCATCTTTTATAGTCTGCATTTTTTTAAATTGTTTCATTGCTTTCCACATAGCTCTACTATCTGATAGCCCTTCTTCCTCTTTAATTTTAGTTATTAATTCGTAGATATTATTAGTATTTGTAGTATTATTTTCCATATTACTATCATAAATTTCTTGGATTAAAGCAAGACCGACATCTGCAGATTTTAATGCATGCATATCATTTGAACCATCACCACACATTAAAACTAAATTTCCTTTTTCTTGATATAAGTTAACAATTAAACCCTTTGTTTCAGGATCAATTCGAGCATATATTTTAAAATATGACAAATCATTACGAATGCTCCTTGAATTGTGTGACAATAATTCTTTCAATATTGTTCCACTTATAGCTAAATTTGATTTACCCATTTCAAATAAATCTTGTGCTGATAAGTAATCGTAATCATTATTATGGGTCACATCTTCTGCTACTTTATAATAAAATTTCTTTACATTATTGAAATCAGTCCATATATAATCTTGATTAAATTCATCTTTAGATAATACTAAAATTTCAGTATCATTACACAGTAAATTACACTCACTTCCACAGGCAATTGCAGTATAAATACTATCACCTGTCACCATGGCTAAATTATACTTAGCTAATGTTAACATATTGATAGCTTCTTTACTATCAGTCCTAAGAGGTGTAATAAACGATAAAAATCCATGAAATAACAAATTACTTTCAATATAACTTCTTTCCATATTACTAAATGAAACATTATGGTCTAATATTTTATATCCAATTGATAAAATTCTATTACCCTTAGAAGCCAATTGAAAATATTTTTCTTTATAACTATTATCAACAAGTGGACTACAACAATTTAATATTGACTCTGGACTTCCTTTAGTAATGGCTATGACACAAGAACTAATTGAGTTATTACGTAATATATATGTAACATTAACCACAACTGACATACGTTGAAGTAGTGGATCAAATGGATAAGAATTGAGCTTTTCAATTATAATTTTTTCATAGTCACTTGAAGAGGAATTATTACTGTTGCTCCATTCAGTTTGATTTTCATTAATATTAAAATTCCACTGTTCATACATATTTTTTAAATATTTAATTACCGTTGTATCAATTTGATCACCACATAGTTGGCCATTTTTAGCATACAATATATTTGTGCAACTACCTAGTAAAATTTGACTATCAATATTCAAATTATAAACATTATCTATCTCATTAATTTTATATAAACCATTGAATTCTACGTCATTAGTAGTAATTGTACCTGTTTTATCGAATAAGCATGTATCAATTTGACCAGCAACAGCTAACTTTATTGGATCATTACAAAAAACTTTGTCAATACTTAGTCTTCTTACTCCTTGATTAACATTGTATAGTAGAGAAGAGTTTATATCAGGTGGTATCATAGCTAAAAATATACGAGAAATTTGAATCCAAATCATAAAATTCGAATAATGCTTTTTGCTAACTTTAGACGCCCAAAAAAATAAAAGAGACGCAATGAAAGCACTAGAATATAACAGAACAAGTATAACTTTGGTATCATTACGTTGCATTTTAGTACCATATTTCGAATGTTCTTCAATATACTTTACTTTCATTGCTAAAATTCCTTGTTGTGTTAACTTACCAGTAACAATAACCATACCAGTGGCATTACTATCAACTTGGATAATATCAGTACCACCAATCATCAGATTTACACTATCAATTACAGCATTACTACTTACAGACACAGGAAATTTAGGATTAGGAACAGTTTCCCCTGTCAATATAGCTTCATTGATGATTACAGAACCAGACAACAATAATATATCCGCAGGAACTCTTGTTTTCTCTCGTAAATATATAATATCTCCTGGAACTAATGACATGCTACTTTCATTATAAACTTTACCTTTTCTAAGCACTTCATACTTAAAGTTATTATTAGCTTTCGCTAAATTGTACATTTCTTTTGCACTGTATACATTACGTAAAATTTCGACACTATCCATTAATAAATCCATAATTATTCTCATTAATGGGAAATATATAGGTTCTATTAATACTGATAAAAAATGTGATACTAATTGTAAAATTGCCATATTTGTTATGTACATTCTTTTGAATTGTGACCAAAATGTTGGTAGTACTTTTACAATATCATTTTTACCAAATAATGATCTACGAAGTTCAATTATTGCATCGTCATTTATACCACAATTACTTATCATAGAACTACTATTTAATTGTTTTGATATTATTGGAACTTGTGGTAATATATATAATTTATCAATAACTTTATATTTTAAATCACGATATGTAAATTGTTTGACGGATCTTTTTCTGCCAATATTATTTTTTTTTCCTTGCAATTGTTTTAATAATTTAATTGGTTTCTCAATTATACTAAGATCATTAAGTAATTTTTTAATACTAACTTTTTTTTTACTTGACTCTAATTCAATAATAGCATCATTATTGTCAACACTTAACTTATTTTTACTATCTATATAAATATGCGTAGCTTCTTTAAATGATGAACATTCTTTATATTCAAATAATAGTTTAAAATAAATTTGAGTTGATAATAAATGTAAAATCAATTGACTACAAAAAGAAAAAAATAGTGACATTCCAGCATTCAATGTTGGCAAATGTTCACGAGGTATATTTTCATCGGAAAAAATATTATCAAATTTCGAATTTATACTTCCACTAAAAGATAATAATAATAATGAATCCATTTTCTCTATATATCTATGATGAGGTATACCAATTGTAGCATAACAATGTAAAATTCCAATTATATTCCATATTAAGATTGAATTTCTTAGTAATTTCTTTAAGCCATACTTCTTTAATAACTTGAATGAAACATTTTTGGCATCTAGTACACAATCCAAATTTTCAATAACATTTTCCTCATATTTTAGTAATTTTATTTTATTACTCCTAATGCTTTTAGATTGAACCTGCTGCAAAACTACTAGAGCCAGTAAAATGCAATTTATACTAAATAATTGCATTTAATTTCATTTATTCCTCATTCAACCTTCGAGCCTTTTTAAAATGTGATACGATTGAGACGAGAAGGATTTCTTTTAAGAAATTCTTTTTTAGATTTTTACAAAACCAAAAACCGGTCCTAAAATCTAGTTGATAAAATCTTGAAAATGATGTATTCTAAATTAATATACTATTCAAACTCGCAACTCTCATCTACAACCTTAATTAGTTTAATCTGCAAGAGAGTAGTCTTCGTGAATTCCTTTTCTTTTCATCCATACTGTGATTCCACAGCCATTCTGGAAGGAAGGATTGGTGCGTTTAAAACGCAGCGTTTTTAAGACTAGGCTGACAACTTGACTCACAAGGCTTCAAGTGCAAACTATTCTAAGTCCCGAACCTTTCATACTTCAAAATCTAGCTATAGCTAAAACTTATTTCTATATATTATTTTAAAGTCGAAAATGAATGACCAAGATTTCAATGTGGAGGATTATATTGAATCAACATTATCACGTTCAAATACAGCAACAACTACTAATAATATAAGTTCTAATATCGATTCATTTATTAAGGATATTGAATTTCAATCAAGACAAAATGGTCATAAAGATAATGGTAATAAAATAAATGATGATAATGAAAAAGATTCAACTAAAATTAATGAAAGACCAAATGAAAGAAGAGGAGATGATACAAGAGGTAGGAATAGTAGAGATCGAGATCGTAAACGACGAGATAGTAGAGATAGAAGACGTTCACGTTCAAGAGATAGAAGACGTTCACGTTCAAGAGATAGAAGACGTTCACGTTCAAGAGATAAAGGACGATCTAGAGATAGGAATAGATCCAAATCACGCGAAGTTGATAAAATAAAAAGTACAAAAAAAGAAGAAGAAGTTGATCCATTAACAAAAGATCAGCGCACAGTTTTTGTATCTCAATTAACAGCAAAAGTAAATGAAATTGATGTTAAAGCATTTTTTGAACAAGTAGGAACAGTTAAAAAAGTTACAATGGTAAGAGATAAAAATAGTGGTAAACATAAAGGTTTTGCATATATTGAAATGAGTAAATTGGATGTTATACCAAATTGTTTATTATTCAATAATATTATTCCAAATTTCCAAAAATTTCCTATATTAGTCCAAGGATCACAAGCTGAAAAAAATGTTGTTGCAAGAATTCAAAAAGAGTCATCAGATGGTGCAATAGGTGGTAAAGGTAAAATTTTATCAGATCTAAATGGTCCAGATACACGTATATATATTGGTAATATTCATACAAGTATAAATGAAGCTGCTTTAGCATCAGTATTAGAACCATTTGGTGAATTAATTGATATAAGATTACATAGAGATGAGACTGGAACAAGTAAAGGTTTTGCATTTGCAAAATTTGCTAAACCTGAAAGTGCTAAATTATGTATTGCTGGACTTAATGGAGTAGAACTAGTTGGACGTTCATTAAAAGTTAATGTTGTAACATCACCTGATTCAATGGCAACAAATACAATAATCGCATCTAGTAATATTTTAAGTAATACTAATTCATCTTGGAAAATTGATGATGAAGCTGGAGCACAAGGTTTTACTACTTTACAACGTCAACAATTAATGCAATCATTAGGTCAACGATCTGGTATTACTGTACCCATGCCAATTATGTCAACATCATCAGCAACAACAACAGCTAGTACAGCATCATATAATGGTTTACAAGGATCACCATCTTGTTATTTATTATTATCTAATATGTTTGATTTATCTCAAGAAACAGAACATGAATGGAATTTATCATTAGAAGAAGAAGTTGTTGAAGAATGTAATAAATATGGTTTAGTTGAATCATGTATGGTTGAAACAATTAAACCAGGTGGATATATTTACTTAAAGTTAAATAATATACAATCAGCTACAAATGTTGCCATAAGTTTAAATGGTAGATACTTTTCTGGAAGAACTATATCAGCATCATTCATTGATGAAACTTCGTACTATAATTTTGTGCAATAAACTATAATAAATAATAATAATTCAATGAAAATATTCTTATAAATTACTGAAGCATTAAAAATCTTTCCATATATATAAAGGAATTAAGCACCCATGACCGCATTACCAGGCATGCATTTGCATGACATGGCATGATAAAAAAAATCCGGAATCTAGAATTAAAAAAGGTTAGCTATAAGATGGACTCACCTTTCGCGGGACTAATTTTAAAAGATTCATTAACCAACAGTGATATTTTCAGTTTTGTAATATTCGATTTTACATTCTTATTGATAATACTGACGATTAGTAAACGGTATATGTTGGATATTTGTCCAAGCAATAGTAGTAAAGAAGTAATATCCACGCATCGAAAACGATTTGGTTGGATTTTATCACTAGTGAATTCATTTGTATTATCATTATTAGCTATTATTTATACATATTATCGTTATATTGATAATAATGAATACAATAAAAATGAAAAATTTCCATTACTCTACATTTCTAATAATATGTTACATGTTGATGGTAAATTTGATGACTTTATGATTGGACGAGATAATTTAAGCCATATTATGTGTATTCATTTAGCTATCGTTAATATAATTGATTTAATTTATGGATCAATATACTATCCTGATGCTATTGATTTTCTCTCTGGGTGGATACATCATATTGTTTACATTTGGATAGTATTACTTTGTACTACTGGAAATGGTTTAATTTTAACTAGTCGATATTTTGCTAAAGGCATGGGTATTTTTTTTCTGTTAGAAATACCAACATTTATGCTTTCATTAGGACATATATTTAAATCATTAAGATCTGATTATGGTTTTGGTTTTTCATTTTGGGTGTTCAGAATAATATTACATGCATATTTTATTGTATGTGATATATTAACATATCAAAAATATCAAAGTCTAGAAATAGTAATTCAAGTATTACTATTTTTAACATTTACTATGCATGTCTATTGGTTTTATTCATGGTCGAATACATATGTTATTAAACCGATTAAACAAGTTATAAAAAAAACTTTTAGTAAAGATAATCTGCAAGTTTCACCAGTTAATAATAATAATAATAATAATAAAAATAATAATGAAAGCATAGATTTGAAAAAAAATATTTGATATTAGCATTGCTATTTATAAACTATATCATCAAAAATTAAATTTCATATCAAAACAATAATAAAAGATTTGTACCAACGATTTGTAGATGTATAATATTTGTCATAAAATTATAATCAGTTTTTTTGCTCATTTTAGGGGCCGTTTTTTTCAGATAAAATCCCTCTCACGCACTCAAAGTTCAAACTATACTGGTTTTCACATGTCAAAATCTACTCAAAAAAGTACACCTAGTGATGACAAGGTTCCAGATCCTACTGCTCGATTAGCATGGATTCCTGCATTAGTAAATTCACTTGTAACGACAATTATATCAATCAAATTTGTGTATTTATACCCATTTAATTATAGTTTGGATTATTATGTCCATAAGTATGATCCTCTCGCGATATTTGCCGGATACTTTTTTTTAGCATATTTGATTCTCGATTTGGTTCTTGGTTCTATCTATTATCCAAAACATATTGATCCATTGTCTGGATATTTTCATCATATTGTATACATAGGAATATTTGGATCATGGTTATATTATGGTATGGCTATACCTGCCTGCTTAACTTTTTTTGAAGAAATTCCGACTGCTGTTTTATCACTCGGCCATGTATATCCTCAATATAGGAATGATGCCATTTTTGGTATTTCATTCTTCTTCATTAGAATTGTTTATCATGGTTATTTAGTAGGAGTAATATTAGTAGCAAAACAGTTACAACCACTATTATTATATCCCTCGTATTTAGCAATGCTAATGCATCTTTATTGGTTCTTTACTTGGTTTAGAAAATATGGCTTACCCATGATTAATAAAAAAATTAATAGAATATAAATTATTGTATATAGAAATCCTTAATAAAATAAATCAAAACTAAATCTATCATTAATTATCTTATGCATTAACAACGACAAGAAGATTTAAGAAATATTCGCAAATAAAGTAAATATAAATAATTTCTTACAAGAAAAAACACAAATACACTTTCAATATTGTGACACTAGATCAACTAGTGTTGTAGTAAATACTAGTCTCATGACACGATTAACCACTAATTGACCGAGTTATTATAAAACAACTTTGATAAACTCATTATATCCATATTTATCTAAATGCTAAATTATGATTAAGTGGTGTAACCTGTTTTTGAATAACTTTTTTTGATTTCATTTTATCCATTAATAATACAATTGGACTTTTAGGAACATTTGTAGGCGGTGGAGCAAATACTTCATGTGTTGATGCATATTTTTTGGCTCTTTCCTGCCATATATCATCTTGAATTTCTCCCAATACAATTTGTTTCTTCTTTAGTGATATAACTGCAACTATAGCTTCAGATGCTCCAGTTATATGAACTCGACTCCATGCTGGATACCATAAAGCATCTTTCATTAAATGACCTAACCAACCGTCAACTCGAAATGGTGATGATTGTGTTGTATAATCACCTTGCATCATAGAGAATAAAAGTTCTGGTCCTGTAGATGGATTATTACGTTTTAAATCTCTTGCTAATAAACTAACATCCTTGCAATTAGTATTATATCTAAATTCTTTACTTACTGCACATACTACAACAGCGCATTTATTAATATTATTTATTATATTTTCATCAATTTTAGAATTTGATATTACTGATGATAACATTTCTTGATTATTATTTGATTTTATTAAAGTATTATCACTAATACTAGTGGATGTTGTTGATATTTTAGTTTCAAATGGTTCACCATCATAACAATATATTTTATAACCAGAATGTTTTAATTCTTTCCGCATTCTTATTACATTTTCATTATTTTTAGCTATCAAATGAAATGAAGTAAATAAAATTGAATACTAGTAAATAAATTATTTTTTTTCTAAAGGGGATCAACAACTTACCTTTATGGTCATATATAATAAAAATGTTGGAGCATTTTTCAGAAGCGGATAGTTCCTTAACCTCGGTGCTTGATGCTGATGTTTCTAATGAACTTTCAACCGTTGGGTTCACTATACTTTCATTGTTTTTTCCTAAATCACTCGCCATGATCGCGAGAAGGGACTAGGAACAATCAAAAAGTGTATACTTCTAACTTCCGATTGCTATCAAATACCAAACTTTAACCAAAGTAACCAAAGTTGAAACGAAAATTAGTACCGGTACCGGTAGATTAAAGATTTGTAATTGATGTAACCTATTCGCAATAGCCATCAGTCCTGCGTCAGTAATACTATCACAATTACTTTAAGAGGGATTAATATTATTGTGCACATGTACTAATTCTCTTCTCCAGAACCTATGAATTTAGACCAAATTATAGAAAATACATATAATTAAATTCACAATGTATAAAAATATTTACTTTGATTTTACAGGAGTTACACTAGTGCTCATTAGTCGATACCTATTAGTAACTTTTGGAGAATTATTATCAAAACAATCAGCAGAAGAATCTACACTAGAATTTGTATTTATAGGGATAGGTGTAGCTGGAATTTCATCTACAACTTTAATTTCAAAATTAGGTTGTTGTGAATTAATAATTCCATCATCACTAAATGGAATAATAGTATTTCTCTTACATTTTTTATTTAATTCTTCGACATATCGATTAAATTCCAAAACATCAATACCATCAGTACGACAACTATCATTTCCTGTGCCGAAATCTAATTTTCCACCATAATAAATAGGTATCTGAGATTCATCAATATGTTCTTTCAAACCTTCCAATGTATGTTTTTTGGATAATATACGCACTTTTTTTTGGGTATTTTCATGAACAAATGGTCTAACAAAGCTCCAAATCCAAGTAAAATATGATGGAGCATTTACTATATAAATGACATAACTTCGTTCAGGATAATGTTGATTCGCATATGAGATCGTTTTTTTTAAAAAATCTAATTTATCACCAGCTAAATCTGTTAAACTAACATTATCAACATCGATAATTGCAATACTTTTTGCAAGTGGATCTCCATTTAATAATACTTCCCATTGATATTCAGTCACAAACAACCAATGTCTTAACATTTTATCTAAATTTATTCCTCTTGAGATTAACTCGTCTAATTCTAAGTCACCAGGTCGTTCATAATAACAAACATGACCATTTTTTCCACGACCAGCATGATAATGTGGATAATGCGCTTTAATAATATTAAAATATGGTTGTTCTTCTTGTAATATTTTATCTAATCCTTCAGTTTCACGCCAATGACGTGTTATATCCCATCTACGTCTAGCTTCTTCCATATTACCACCACATCCAGCAATAAAACGTTCTGGAATAGCATCTTCAATATGAATAGGTTCTTCAGGAGATGTAAATGAATGTCCATGAATTATACAATTAATTTTTTTCCCAACAACAATATTTTTTTCCAAAACTGCAGAATTTACAATCGTATATACATTATAACCAGCAAGCACATAAGCAAACACAAAAACCAAAGAAGTATTTGGAGTGAGTGATGATATAGAAAATAATCCAACAAATAATACCATTAAATCAAGCATTAGTTGAATAGTGGCTGATTCATTACTTATCATAAGCCTAATAATATTCAATATTTCATCATATTTTTTTTTATCGTTACTACTATTAGTATTTATCACAGCACCAACAGCACTGTATGAAAATGTTAAATTTAATGAAGATGCCAACATAACATTTTGAACTGGTATACTATGTATAACACTATTTTCAGCATATGAACATAACAAAGTTGCCGACAATTCAACATATCCACCATTTGATAATGAAATTGTGCAAATATCATCATTTTGTACATTTGGCATTATAATTATATGACCAAATGATGGATTTCGGGCGATAACAACCTCTGTTAATTTAGATAATGATTTTAATGACATAAATAAAATGTTTACATCACCACCATCATCATTATTATTTATTGGTAAATTATCACTAATTATTGAAGTAATACTACGACGAACATTTTTACCGATATTATCATTGTAATTTTTTATTGCACTTCTTATAGCTGTTATCCATTCATTACTTAATTTTTCATTATCACATTGAAAATATCTTTTTTTGGAATCTGTTGATTGAATAAGAAATATATTAGATTCATCTTTCATTGATTGCACATTTAGAATTGAATCAAGAGCAAGATGTCCTCTTTCTTCACCAAATAAATCATATCCTTCTGATCGTTTAAACCAATGAAGAGCTTCTGTTGTTAAAACCATAAAACGACGTTTATAAACTTTAGAATAAGGATTTTGCTTAGATATCCAGGACGTAAAGATAACACCCAAGTTATTCTTCACTTTTGTCCTGTCCATAGCAATATATATTTCTTTTACCCTTGATATCTTTTTTCTTTAAATTTTAGCAGAGGAAGGGCCTGGAAGGCATCTCAGGTACTGATTTAAAGTTCCGGTTTTCGAACAATACCGGTAGAGTAGACGCGTCTTGTAGATTGGTATAATTAAACAAAGATGTACAGCTTTGAAACGCATAAGAAATGCGAAATAAAATCTTAATTAAAATTAATATATTTAAATTAACGGAGTAATGCCACATGATTTTTTTTTTATATTTTTTGCCTTTTTTTATCGTCTATATCATCCTTATCATCATGGCACTTATCATCAAAATATGAATGTAACTCCAGCAGATGATGAGTTGACAAGTAATCGAAATGTGAAATTCAAATTATTATTGGTGCGACTATCAATCGTGACGGTGTATTTTCCCGCTTGAACTTCTACTTCATCCGTGGAGTGATTTGTCGCTCCATTACTGTAGTCTGTTTTAGTAATAACATTACCAGAACCAGATTTTAAACCAAGTTTAACTTGCCTTTTATTAGGTAAAGTTATTGACACCCGAAGCTTACAAGTTGATGGGACATTAATTTGTATTGACGCACTTTTCTTTTTTAGTTCAGCACTTATACGTGTATCAAAATAATGATCTTCGTAATGTAAAATATCCACAACGTCAAAATAACATTGAAAATCTGCAAATGACATCCAGAAAGCGCCATCTTCCTTATTTGTAACATTACATTCTTTCTTCAGATTAGGACGAAAATTCCATAAAAAACTAGAATCAGAATAAGCGCCTCGCCATTCACCACGAGCCCACGGATTTCTAATTTTCACCATTTTGGTATCACAAAATGTACCAGGAATAGATTTAACTTCTAACACTGAATACGCATGACCAGGTACAAGCCCAACGGTAGATAAACAAAGCATTACATGAATTTGAGTAAAAATGCCACCTAGAGCATTATCAATTAATGTAAACAAAAATGTGATTCCATAAACAGTCCAAGAGAATATAAATTCAATAAGATCAGAAATAAAATCACAACCAGGAATCATTGATAAACAATTATCAATTGTACTTAAGATAAATGATATTAATAATGTAATATATCTCTCCAATCCTAATAGTAAGTATCGACGTAGAGGAGATGAAAGAACACCAGCACAGACAATCTTGTCAGTACCAACACATTTCCCAACAATCCTCCAATTAGTTTCGTGAGAATTAGATTGAAGATTATGTGAAACAGCAGGTTTTCCGGTAATATCATGTAATGCATTGACAGGCATACCACCTTCAATCTTTGCATAAGAACCATATTCTTTGGCATAACATTTTTCAATCACAGCAACCCATAATTCATTTGTTTCACTATGAGCAAATCTCAATTTATCCTTGTTGGTCGGAAATTTATCATCAACCCAAGTTTCTGTTGGCACACCACGAACATACCATCGAATGCCATACATACCTTGGTTATTTTTCATTAACGAACTTTGAATCAATTCAGGTTTCTTAGAACAAATCGCAG
>JACCDO011669788.1_pt1 | contig 13688 bp, 9 predicted proteins | sample 7446101 | NCBI WGS metagenome assembly JACCDO01 (sample SAMN15323440, study PRJNA562643) | freshwater metagenome | isolation source: river surface water | place: USA:Blue River Watershed | collected 2017-08-16
ATTTGCGGCTTGCCTGGCCCTGACGCGTGATGTCCACTGCGCTGACCCCGGCGGAGTTGGTCTGCACGTTTGGGCTGATTGCCCCGCTGCCGCTGCTGTTCTCGCGCGTTCTGCATACCCGGCAGTTCTGGCTTGTTTGGGGGGTGGTCGTGGGCGTAGCCGCGTTGTGGGCCATGCTCGTTGGAATCTCGGATGCCTTCAACGTCGGTACGGTTTCGCTGCCAGGCGGCGGCCGACGGTCCCCCCGGCTCGTGGTGCCGTGGCCCGCAGCCTGGGCCTACTTCAGTGGGCTGTTGCTCGCCGTGGCGGCCGCTGTGCTGTTGGGGGGCATCAGGCCAGGTTCAGGGGTCGACGGACTGCACGGGCTCGGCGTGCTCTTTGCGGTGGCCAGTTTGCTGATGCTTGCACTCTCGGAGCAGTTCAGCTCGTTGCGGCGGTTCGGCTTCATGCTGGCTGTTGCAAGCCTGCTCGGGCTGGTGCTGTGGGCAGGACATAGATTCGGCAAATGGACAGCGATGGGTTTGTGGGTTGCCGTGGTGGCGTGTGTTGTGTGGAGCTCGGTAGGTTAATGGGGCGAATGAAATGAACCCCGGTGAGACGCTGGCCGGGGATCGCCCTCTTGGCTGTTGGCGCCCGCGCGAGGCCCAGCCGGGAATTCGCCCCGGTGGGCGACCTACTTTTTGAGCGACCAAAAAGTAGGCAAAAAGTCGCCCCTGCTCCGTCGCCCCTCGCTGCGCTCGGGGTCCCCTGCGATGCTCGGAACCCGAGGCTCGCGCAGAACTCACTTCGCTACGCTCCGTTCAAACAACTGCGCGAAGTCAGTTGACGAAGCGGGCTTCGCCCGCGCCTCGGGCTCCTGCGCTTCTCGGCTCCTCCAAAGGGGTGTGAAGGAACAGCCGAACAGCCAACAGCCAAACCCGGAAGCCCTTTGCCGCGAGGCATTCGTCTTTCCCCCTTCAGCACCGCCGAGCAGCGCAAGGCCTTGAGGGCGTGCGCGAAGCGCACTTCGTGAACTGACTCCGCGCAACTGTTTGAGCAGAGCGTAGCGGGGCGAGTTTTGCGCGGGCCCTCAAGGCCTGAGCAGCACAGGGAACCCGCAGCTTTGCTGCGGGCGGTGCGGTCGGGGGGAGCTCTTTGCCTACTTTCTGGCGGTCCAGAAAGTAGGTCGCCCGCCGGGGCGAAATCCCGGCGCGATGCAACGGGTCGCGCCGACCGTCGCCAAGACGTCCTCTCAACCACCCATGAAAAAACGGCCCCTCAGGGCCGTCCTCCATGGCGTGCGGGCGCGTCAGATCGTCGACACGAACTGATCCTTCGCCCGGCGAACCTTCTTCAGGTTCACCAGCCAGTCGCCATCGGCCTGGCGGTAGCCCAGCGGCAGCAGCAGCACGGAGCGCAGGCCGCGGGCCTTCAGGCCCAGGATCTCGTCGACCTTCGCGGGGTCGAAGCCTTCCATCGGCGTGGCGTCGACCTGCTCTTCAGCGGCGGCGATCAGCGCGGTGCCCAGGCCGATGTAGGCCTGGCGGGCGGCGTGCTGGTAGTTCTCTTCGGCGCTGCGCTGCGGGTACCAGCCCAGCAGCTTCTGGCGGTAGGCCTCCCAGCCTTCGTTTTTGAAGCCGCGCTGCTCGTTGACGAGGTCGAACATCTGGTTGATGCGTTCGGCGGTGTAGTTGTCCCACGCCGCGAACACCAGCAGGTGCGAAGCCTCGGTGACCTGGGCCTGGTCCCACGCGTGTTCGCGGATGCGGGCGCGCAGGGCCGGGTCGTTGACGATGAGCACCTCGTAGGGCTGCAGGCCGCTGGAGGTGGCGGTCAGGCGGATGGCTTCAAGGATGCGGTCCAGCTTGTCCTGCGGCACGGGCAGGGCGGGGTTCATCTTCTTGGTGGCGTAGCGCCACTGGAGCTTGTCGATCAGCGTGGTCATGCGGGGTCTGGGGAAGTGAGGGGTGAGATGTTGCCAGCGTCGCCGCGGCGTTGCCGGGCGCGGGCGGGTGTCCTTGCGGCACGCTCGCCCATGCCGCGGTCAGAAGCTGAGGCGGGCGCGGGCGTAGTAGTAGGCGCCGTTGAAACCGATGGGCGACAGCACGTCGTAGGGGAAGTTGCCGTAGTAGCTGATGTCGGCGCTGGAGCGCGTCGGGTAGCGGTCGGTCGCGTTGACGGCGCCGAAGTCCAGCGCCAGCGCCCGGGTCAGCTGCACCTGGGCTTCGAGGTCGAGCTGCCAGACGGCGGCGTAGGTCTGCGTGGGCACGTAGCCGTCGCCGAAGTCGAACACGCGGGTCGTGCGGCCGTGGCGTGTCAGCCGGCCCGTCAGGCCCCACTGCCCGCCCTGCCATTGCGCGGTGAGGATGTGGCGCTGGCGCGGCGACGCGTCGGTCAGCGTGTTGATCTCCTCCAGCCCCACGCCGTCGCCGCCGCGCACGGTCGTGCGGTTGAACGAGGCCGTCCAGCCCAGGCGCAGGTCGCCGCCCAGCGCCGCGCCGCGCCATTGCGTGACGAGGTCGGCGCCGCGGGTGCGCGTGTCCAGCGCGTTGGTGAAGAAGTTGACGCCGTCGATGCCCGCCACGCCGAACTTGGCGAGCAGTTCGTCGGCCAGGCCGTCGCGGCTGATGCGCTGCGACAGCGTGATGCGGTTCTTCACGCGGATGGCGTAGGCGTCCAGCGTGGTTGACCAGGTCTTGCCGGGCTGCCAGCTCAGGCCGACGCTGGCGTTGCGTGAGGTCTCGGCCTTGAGGTCTTGGGCGCCGAGGTAGCGGGCCACCTCGTTGTCCACCGGCAGCGTGCGCACCTGGCTCAGCGTGCCGCCATCGCCGCGGTCCGTCACGGTGAAGGAGAAGCCCTGCTGGGCGAGCGACGGCGCGCGGAAGTTGCTGGAGACGGCGCCGCGCAGCGCCAGCGTGCGGTCCAGCGCCAGGCGCGTGGAGAGCTTGGCGGTGGTGGCGCCGCCGAAGTCGCTGTAGTGGTCGTGGCGCAGCGCGAGGTTGGCCTGCCAGTCGGGTGTGAGGTCGGCGCTGAGGTCGGCGTAGGCGCCCACGACGTTGCGGCCCCGCCGCGTCGCGTCGCTGGCCTGCAGACCCGGGCCGGCCTGGGCGCCGGCCGGCGCGTCGAAGCTGCCGACGGCGTAGGAGGCGGCATCGCCCGCGCCGGTCACGAAGCCGTCGCGGCGTGCTTCCAGCCCCACGGCCAGCGTCAGCGGCCGGGCCAGGCCGGGCGCGGCCAGCTCGCGGCTCAGGTCGAGGTTGAGCGCGGTGAGGCGGCTGCCGAAGTCGCCGAGGTGGAATTCGCGCGGGCTGGCCGCGCCCAGCGACGCGTTGATCGTGTGGCGCACGCCGTAGTCGAAGTCGTTGCGGCAGTGGTTGAGCGCCACGTCCACGTCCCAGTCGGCCCAGCTCGTCTTCAGGCCAGCCACCAGCTGCAGGTCGCGGTTGTCGCCGGTCGTCTGCGGGCGGTAGCCGTCGGGGTAGACCGACTTCACATTGGCCGAGCTGTCGGGGTAGCGGTAGTAGGCCGCGCCCAGCGAGCGGCGCTGCTGCCAGGTGCCGAAGGCGTAGGCGCGCGTGCCGGGCGCCACGTCCGCCGCGCCGTTGAACCAGGCCTGCCACTGGCGCGTGGCCGGCTCGCCGGGCGCGTAGTTGCGGCGGCCGACGGTGGCGAGGTTGTCGGCGCTCTGGTCTTCCCAGGGCGGCAGTTCGTCCAGACCGGCGCGGTTGGTGGCGTTGCGGTGCAGGCCTTCCAGGCCGGCGCGCACGAAGCCGTCGCGGCCGAGCGCCCAGCCCTGCGTCACGCTGGCGGACTGGGTCTGGCCATCGGTCAGCGTCTGGCCGGTGGGATCGAACTGGGTGTGGAAGGCGCCCACCTCGGTGGCCAGCTCGCCGCCGGCCTTGCGCTCGTCCAGGATGATGTTGACGACGCCAGCAATCGCGTCGGAGCCGTATTGCGCGCCGGCGCCATCGCGCAGCACCTCGATGCGCGCCACCGCCGACAGCGGGATGGTGTTGAAGTCCACCGGGTTGGTGCCCTTGCCGGTCTTGGACTCCAGGTTGACGACGGCCGACGTGTGGCGGCGCTTGCCGTTGACGAGCACCAGCACCTGGTCGGGCGACAGCCCGCGCAGCTGGGCGGCGCGCACATGGTCGCCGCCGCCGGAGTTGGACTGGCGCGGGAAGTTGAACGACGGCAGCAGCGCCTGCAGCGCGGCGGCGAGGTTGCCGTCGGGCCCGGCGGCGCGCAGCACGTCGTCGCGGCTCAGCACGTCCACCGGCACGGCGGTGTCGGCCAGCGTGCGGTCCTTGGCGCGCGTGCCGGTGACGATGACGGCATCCAGCGCCGTGGGCGCGGCCTGCGCGAAGGCGGTGGCGGCGATCAGGGGCTGGCTGGCGGCGAGAGCGAGGGCGAGGGGGCGGAGCTTGGGCATGCGCGGCGGTACGGGGCGTCGAAAAAAGCCCGACAGCCTACGGCCTCGGGCGTCGTGCGCATCAGACATGTTGCGCATATGCACATGCCGGCTCGGGCGCCAGCTAGCATCGCCCGCTTTGCCCAGCGCCCCTCTGCCATGACCGCCACCCAGCCCTCGCCCGAACGCCGCCTCGACGTGCGGCATGCCGGCGCGCTGTGCGTGGGCATGGTCATCGGCGCCGGCATCTTCAAGACCTCGCCGATGGCCGCGCAGGCGCTGGGTGACCCGACCCAGCTGCTGCTGGCCTGGGCGCTGGGCGGCGTGCTGTCGCTCGTGGGCGGGCTGTGCTTTGCCGAGCTGGCCGCGGCCTTTCCCGACACCGGCGGCGACTACCACTTCCTGCGCCGCGCCTATGGCCATCGGCTGGGCTTCCTGTTCGCGTGGTCGCGCTTCGCCGTCATCCACACCGGCTCGATGGCGCTGCTGGGCTTCGTCTTCGGCGACTACCTCGCGCAGGTGGTGGACCTGAGCCCCTGGCTGGGCCCGCACGCCAGCGCGCTGCTGGCGGGCGGCCTCATCGTCGCGCTGACGGGGCTGAACCTGCTGGGCGTGCACGTGGGCCTGGGCACGCAGCTGGGGCTGAGCGCGGCCGTGCTGCTGGGCCTGGTGCTGCTGGGCCTGGGGGCCGGCGCGCAGGTGCTGGCCGGCCACGCGCCGGCCACGCCGCTGCCGGCCGTGCCCGGCGGCGACTGGGGGCTGGCGATGGTGTTCGTGTTCCTGGCCTACGGCGGCTGGAGCGACGCGGCCACGCTGTCCGCCGAGATGCGCGACCCGCAGCGCGGCATCCAGCGCGCGCTGCTGCTGGGCCTGGGCCTGGTGATGGGGTTGTACCTGCTGGCCAACTGGGCCTATGTGCGCGTGCTGGGGGTGGCGGGCCTGGCGGCCAGCGAGGCCCCGGCGGCGGAGTTGATGCGCATCGCCTTCGGGCGCGGCGCCGAGCTGCTGATGGTGGGTGTCGTCACGCTGACGGCGTTGTCGGTCATGAACGCGCTGCTCATCGCCGGCCCGCGCACCACCTACGCCGCCGCGCGCGACCTGGCGACCGAATGGCAGCTCGCGCGCTGGAACCATGAGCGCGGCACGCCCACGGGCGCCGTCATCGCCACGGCGGCCGTCGCGCTGCTGCTCGTCGCCTTCGGCGACCTCACGCGCGGCGGCTTCTCGACGATGGTGGACTACCTGTCGCCGGTCTACTGGTTCTTCATGACGCTCAGCGCGCTGGCCGTCATCGTGCTGCGCCGGCGTGAGCCGCAGCAGCCGCGGCCCGTGCGCGTGCCGCTCTACCCCTGGCTGCCGCTGCTGTTCGCGGCCAGCAGCGCCTACGTGCTGTGGTCCAGCGTCGTCTACGTGAAGGCCGGCGCGCTGGTGGGGCTGGCGGTGCTGGCGGTGGGCGCGCTGGCGCTGGCCTGGCATGGCCGCGCGCGGGGAGGCGTCAAGGCAGCATAGGCAGGTCGGTGTGGCCCGGGGGCGCGCCGCACAGCGGCTGCTCGGGCAGTGCGCCCACCAGCGGGCCGGCGTAGATGAAGTCTTCCGCCACGCCCAGCAGCTTGGCCGCCGCCGCGCGGCTGGCGGGCTGGTAGCCCGGCACGTCCAGCCCCAGGCGCTGCAGGCCCTGGGCGTCCGGCAGCCACCACAGGCAGCGCTGCCGGCCCCCGGCGAGGCCGAACCGGAAGCCCTCGCTGTGAAAACTCAGCTGGGTGATGCGCCAGCCCCCCACGACGGCGTCGAGGAAGAGGCGGGCGTCGTCCGGCAGCGGCGCCAGCTGGGCCTGCAGCTCGCGCCAGGCGAGTGACTGCGCGATGCGCTTGCCGAAGCTCGCCAGAAAGCGGTCGCGCGAGGCCAGGCTGCGTGCGTCGTCGGTGAACAGCTCACCGGCATCGATCTGGTCCTTGGCCTTGGCGGCCACGCCGCTCATGCCGCCGAATGCGATGACGGTGCCGGGCTGGATGGTGATCGTGGTGCCGGACATCAGCACCGCGCGCGCGCAGCTGCCGACGCAGGCGTCCTGGAGGCGGATCGCCGGCCGCCGCTCGTGCAGCCATTGGCCGAGCCGGCCCACCTCGGCGGGGTCGCTGTCGGGTCGGATGATCAGCGTCAGCGGGCGCTTGAGCTCGCCGGCAAAGTCCAGCGCGGCCTCCGCCGCATCGCCAGGTTTCACGCGGCCGATGATGGCTGGCGACAGGCCGAACGGCCCCGTGCCGACGATGGCGCCGTGACAAAACCCGGCACACCACGCACCGAGCCAGGCCGCCCCGAGGGCGCGCGACATCGTCTTCATCTCCACCCCTTGCCGTTGTCGGCGCGCATTGTGCGGGCCGCCGCGTCGCTATGCTGGCCGCCATGCGTTCGCTGCTGAAAGACTTCTCTCCCTCCACCGTCGTGGCCGGCTTCGTGGCCGTGCTGGTGGGCTACACCAGCTCGGTGGCCATCATCTTCCAGGCCACCGTCGCGCTCGGCGCCACGCCGGCGCAGACGGCTTCGTGGCTGTGGGCGCTGGGGCTGGGCATGGGCCTGACGAGCCTGGGCCTGAGCCTGTGGACGCGCCAGCCCATCCTGACGGCCTGGTCCACGCCGGGCGCGGCGCTGCTGGCGTCCACATCGGGCCTGGACATGGCCGAGGCCATCGGCGCCTTCATCGTCTGCGGCGGGCTCATCACCTGGGCCGGCGCCAGTGGCTGGTTCGAGCGTCTGATGGACCGCATTCCCGTGGCGCTCGCGTCGGCCCTGCTGGCGGGGGTGCTGGCCCGCTTCGGGCTGGACGCCGTGGCCAGCGTGCGGGCCGACCCCGCCCTCGTGCTCGCCATGGCGGCGGCCTACCTCGCCGGCCGCCGCGGCTGGCCCCGCTATGCCGTGCCGGGCGTGCTGTTGACGGGCATCGCGTTCGCGCTGGGCGAGGGGCGGCTGAGTTTTGCCGGGCTGGACACCTCGCAGGTCTGGGCGCTGCCCGCGTGGACGACCCCGGTGTTCAGCTGGCACGCCGTCGTCGGCGTGGCGCTGCCGCTGTTCATCGTCACGATGGCCTCGCAGAACCTGCCCGGCGTGGCTGCCCAGCGCGCCAGCGGCTACCAGACGCCGGTGTCGGCCTCCATCGCCGTCACCGGCGCGGCCACCACGCTGCTGGCGCCGTTTGGCGGCTATGCGCTCAACCTCGCTGCCATCACGGCCGCCATCTGCATGGGCCGCGAGGCGCACGAAGACCCGGCGCGCCGCTACACGGCGTCCGTCACGGCGGGGCTCGTCTACGTGGCCGTCGGCCTGGCCGGCGGCGCGGTCGCGATGCTGCTGGCGGCCTTCCCGCCAGAACTGGTCAAGACGCTGGCCGGCCTGGCCCTGCTGGGCACCATCGCCAGCGCACTGGCCGCCGCGCTGAAGGACGAGGCCCACCGTGACGCGGCGCTGCTGACCTTCCTGGTCTGTCTGTCCGGCGTCAGCGCCTTCGGCATCGGCGCGGCCTTCTGGGGCGTGGTGGCGGGCGGCGTGGCCTTGCTGGTGATGCGGCTGGGGCGACGGTAGCGCTCAGGGTGAGGGCGTCGGCGTGGTCGGCGCGTCGCTGCCCGTGCACAGCGGGTGCTCCGGCGGCGTGTCGGGCATGGGGCCGGCGTAGACGCGTTCAGGCGGTAGGTTCAGTCGCTTGGCGGCGTCGGCGAGGCTGGGCGGCGTGTAGCCCGGCAGGTCCAGCCCCAGCTGCTTGAGCCCCTGCGCGTCGGGCACCCAGGCCATGCAGCCCAGCTCGCTGTGCTTCAGCGAAAACTTGAAGTCGCGCGCCCCGAAGGTCGTGCCCACGATGCCGACGGGGCGGGTCAGCCGGTCCAGGAAGGCCAGAGCCGGCGCAGGCGGCCCGGCGCTTTCGGCACGCAGGGACTGGATGGCCGCCGCCTGCTCCCAGTACGGCCGCATCTTGGCCACGTAGCGGTCCTTCATCGCCTGCCCGGCACCGCCGTCGTCGACGAACAGCTGGCCGGCGTCCAGCGCCTGCTTCAGCACCAGTGGCCAGGCATCCATGCTGCTGAAGGCGATCAGCACGCCGCGCTCTGCCCGCAGTGCGCGGCCGGCGGGCAGCAGGTCCCGGGCGCAGACATGCACGCAGTCTTTTTCCAGCTTGATCACCGGCCGGCGGGCCTGCAGCCAGCGGCCCAGCCGGGCCACCTCCCACTCATCGCCGCTGTCGCTGCCGATGCGCAGGCGCAGCGGGCGCTCGAAGCGCTCGTCGGCCCATTCGCGCTGCACCTGGTCGAAGTCGCCCTCGCGCATCTTGCCGCCCACGTAAGGCCCGCCGAACCGGCCGATGGCCGCCGCTTGTGCGGGCGTCGCCATCGCGCCGAGCAGCACGGTCAGACCAAGCGTCAGGGGCAGAGCGCAGCGCAGCATCGCAGGGGTACTCGGAGCAAAGCGGGCGGCAGTGTAGGGCTCTGTGCAACACTGCCCCGGCAATCCCGTGAGACACCGCACCATGAAGCTGCTTTTCGTTGCCGACCCGCTGGCCACCTTCAAGACCTACAAGGACTCCACCTTCGCGATGATGCGAGAGGCCGCCCGGCGCGGCCACCGCATCCTGGCGTGCCAGCCGCAGCAGCTCGTGTGGCTGCGCGGCGGCCGCGTGACGGCGCGCGGCGCGGTGGAGATCTCGCTGACCGGAGATGCCACGGACTGGTTCAAGGTGGAGTCCACGGCCGACGTCGCGCTGGCCGACGTTGGCGCCGTGCTGATGCGCAAGGACCCGCCGTTCGACCCCGAGTTCTTCTACGCCACGCACCTGCTCAGCCAGGCCGAGCGCGAGGGCGCGCGCGTCTTCAACAAGCCCGCCAGCCTGCGCGAGCACCCGGAGAAGCTCGCGATCATGGAGTTCCCCGAGTTCATCGCGCCGACGCTGGTCACGCGTGACCCGGCCGAGATCCGTGCCTTCCACGCCGAGCACCGCGACATCATCCTCAAGCCGCTGGACGGCATGGGCGGCATGGGCATCTTCCGCGTCAAGGACGACGGCCTGAACCTCGGTGCCATCATCGAGACGCTGAACAAGGACGGCGCGCAGACGGTGATGGTGCAGCGCTTCATCCCGGCCATCGCCGAGGGCGACAAGCGCATCCTCATCATCGGCGGCAAGCCGGTGCCGCACTGCCTGGCGCGCATCCCGCAGGGCGGCGAGGTGCGCGGCAACCTTGCGGCCGGCGGTAAGGGCGTGGCCCGCCCGCTGACCGCACGGGACCGCGAGATCGCCGAACACCTGGGCCCCATCCTCGCCGCACGCGGCCTGCTGCTGGTGGGCCTGGACGTCATCGGCGAGAACGTCACCGAGATCAACGTGACCAGCCCGACCTGCTTCCAGGAGATCACGGACCAGAGCGGTTTCGACGTCGCCAAGATGTTCGTCGACGCGCTGGAGGAGGCGCTGGCATGAGGCGGCGCGACTTCACGCTGCTGAGCCTGGGCAGCCTGGCCGTACCGGCCTGGGCCGAGAACGCGGGCTTCGACCTGCTCGCCGAGGAGTTCATCGAAGCGCTCTGGCAGCTGGACCCTGACGCGGCCATTACCGCCGGCCGCTTTGAATTCGCACCGCGCATCACGCTGCCCAGCAACGACCAGCGCGCCCGGCGCCGTGCCTTGCTCCGGCGCTGGCTGGCGCGCCTGGACGCGGTGGCCGCGGAGGAGCTGTCGGCCGGCCAGCAGATGGACCGCGCGATGCTGCTGGCCAAAATCCGCAGCGACCTGTGGCGGCTGGACACGCTGCGCGAATGGGCCTGGAACCCGGCCGAGCACAACCCGGCCGGCGCCATCGACCTCATCCTCAACACCGAATGGGCGCCCGAGCAGGAGCGCGTGAAGGCGCTGCACGAGCGCATCAAGCGCCTGCCGGCCTTCTATGTCGCGGCTCGCAGCAGCCTTGGCGGTGTGACGCGCGAGCACACCGAGCTGGCGCTGCAGCAGGCGCCCGGCGTGCTGGCGGTGCTGGACGATGTGGAGTCGCACGCCCAGCAACTGGGCCTGGGTTCGCTGATGCGCCCCGCGCTGACTGCGGCCCGTGCGGCCGTGGCGGGGTATCAGGCGCACCTGAAGAAGCTGCTGCCCACGGCCAGGCGTCCGTGGCGGCTGGGCGCGGCGCTGTACGAGCCCAAGTTCGCGCACGAGATCCAGTCGGCCGCGACGGACCGCCAGACCTATGAACTGGCGCTGGCCCGCCGCGAGGAGGTGCTGGCCAGCATGCACACGCAGGCGGCCGCGCTGTGGCCCACCGTCATCGGCGCAGAGGCGCCGCCGGCCGACCGCTTCGCGCTCATCGGCCGTGTCATCGCCAAGCTCAGCGAGAAGCATGTCGCGCGCGAGCGCTTTGTCGACGAGATTCGTGCGCAGATTCCGCAACTGGAAGCCTGGGTGCGCGACCATGACCTGCTGACCCAGGACGCGAGCAAGCCGCTGGCCGTGCGCGAGACGCCCGCCTACCAGCGCGGCGTGGCCGGCGCCAGCATCGACGCGCCCGGCCCCTACCGCCCGCAGGACCGCACCTACTACAACGTCACGCCGCTGGACGACCTGACGCCCGAGCAGGCCGAGAGCACGCTGCGCGAGTACAACCACTGGATCCTGCAGATCCTCAACATCCACGAGGCCATCCCCGGCCACTACACGCAGCTGGTGTACGCCAACCGCTCGCCCAGCAAGGTCAAGGCGCTGTTCGGCAGCGGCTCGATGGTGGAGGGCTGGGCCGTGTACGGCGAGCGCGTGATGATCGAGAGCGGCTATGGCGCGTCGCCCGAGATGACGCTGATGTGGGGCAAGTGGCACCTGCGCTCGGTGACCAACACCATCCTCGACTACAGCGTGCACGTGCTGGGCATGGGCGAGAAGGATGCGCTGGACCTGCTGACGCGCCAGGCCTTCCAGACCCAGCGCGAGGCGGTGGAGAAATGGCGCCGCGTGCAGCTGACGTCGGTGCAGCTGACCAGCTATTTCAGCGGCTACAGCGAGATCGTCGCGCTGCGTGAGCGGCTCAAGGCCAAACCGGGCTTCGAGCTCAAGGCCTTCCACGAGAAGTTCCTGAGCTACGGCAGCGCGCCGGTGCGGCTGATTGCTGCGCAGATGGGCTGAGCAGGCGCCTGGCCGTCACTGGCGCGCCAGCGCCGGCCTTGTTTCGCCGTGGGCCAGGGGCTGCGCGCCGTGCCTGGTCTGCCCCTGGCCGTCTGTCCCTGGCAATGGGTACGGAGTCCACCTCCCTTCGGCGTCAGCCCGGATTTCGTAGACTTGTTTACTGAACGGGTTCTTGTTTATTGATATTTTGAGATCGTGCTGCGCAGGCGCGGGGTGAGGTTGGGCATCGACCTCGCCGCCGGCCGCGCCGCTTGGGCGGGTGGTGGGGTGCTGCCGCCGCCGCCCGGTCGTCGAGAGACGCCTGCTCAAGAAAACATCCAGGAGACAAGCCATGTTGACGCCAAGCACTGAGAGGGTGAGAAGCAATTCAGCATGCCCGCCTTGCTGCCCGAAAGCCTCCCTCCCGTCGTTGCCAATGCTCGCCGTGGCCCGGGCTACGGCGGCGCTGGGCTAGATGGGGCCCTTTCGGACGGCCTGTCGGTCACGCCGAATTCCCTCTCACTCTCTGAGCCCGAAGGCTGAACTGCCCGGGTGGCGACCCGTGTCGGGGCGCTGCCCCACCCCTTCGCTTCGTTCCCAGCCCTGTCGTTCGCCCGGCGCAGCCCTGGTGTGCGCCGCTGCAGAGCGCGGGGGCCGCCCCTGGCCGATTGCAGTACGCGCCCGCCGAGCCCGGTAGCGGGCGCGCCGTGTGACCCAAGCGCCGGCGCCATTGACCTGAGGACTTATCGCCATGAACCACTCAACGTTGACCGTTTTGCGCAAGCTCGCCCGTCTGCCCGTGGCGGCCGCCCTGCTGGGCGGTGCGGCCGTGACGCTGCCCAGCCATGCCGACATGCGCATCCAGAATGCGCAACTCGTCGAAGCGAATGGCACGCCCTTCATCATGCGCGGCGTGAACGTGCCGCACGCCTGGTACACCGACAAGACCGCGCAGACGCTGACCGACATCGCCGCGCGCGGCGCCAACAGCGTGCGCCTGGTGCTGGCCAACGGCGTGCGCTGGACGCGCACCGACGAAGCCGCCGTGCGGGACCTGATCGCCAAGTGCAAGGCGGCGAAGCTGATTGCCGTGCTGGAAGTGCACGACACCACCGGCTACGGCGAGCAGGCCGGCGCCTCCTCGCTCGACCAGGCGGCTGACTACTGGGTCAGCATCAAGAACGCGCTGATCGGGCAGGAAGACTATGTGATCGTCAACATCGGCAACGAACCCATCGGCAACGGCCAGGCCGCGTCGCTGTGGATCGATGGCACGAAGAACGCCATCGCCAAGATCCGCGCCGCCGGCATCAAGAACACCATCATGGTGGACGGCCCCACCTGGGGCCAGGACTGGCAGGGCGTCATGAAGGCCAACGCCGCCCAGGTCTTCGCGAGCGACCCGCTGCTCAACACGGTGTTCAGCATCCACATGTATGCCGTCTACGGCACCGACACCTCGGTGAGCGACTACCTCGCGGCCTTCCGTGCGGCGCAGCTGCCGTTGGTGGTGGGTGAGTTCGGCAACACCTTCCAGGGGCAGCCGGTGGCGGTGAACGCGATCCTGAGCCTGGCCCAGCAGTACGGCATCGGCTACATGCCGTGGTCGTGGTCGGGCAATGGCGGCTCGGACGCGTCGCTGGACATGGTCAACGGCTTCAACGGCGCGAGCCTCACGGCCTGGGGCGAGCTGGCGTTCAACAGCGCCAACGGCATCACCGCCACGGCCAAGCGCGCCACCATCTTCACCGGCAGCGGGCCGGACCTGCCGGGCGTGCCGGCGGCCACCGCGACGGCGGGCGACGCCAGCGTGGCGTTGAGCTGGTCGGCGGTGAGTGGCGCGACGAGCTACGACGTGGCGCGCGCCCTGTCGTATGGCGGCCCCTTCACCAACGTCGCCACGGCACTCACCAGCACCAGCTACAGCGACAGCGGCCTGACCAACAACACGACCTACTTCTATGTGGTCTCGGCCCGCAACAGCGCTGGCGCCACGCCCTCCGCGGTGGTGTCGGCAACGCCCAAGTCCAGCAGCAGCGGCGCCTGCACGCTGATGGTCGACGGCAGCAACGACTGGGGCAGCGGCCAGATCACGCGCGTGAGCCTGGCCAACACCGGCACCAGCATCGTGGTGGACTGGACGCTCAGCGTCACCGAGAGCAATGACTTCACG
>JACCDO011930762.1_pt1 | contig 13688 bp, 15 predicted proteins | sample 7446101 | NCBI WGS metagenome assembly JACCDO01 (sample SAMN15323440, study PRJNA562643) | freshwater metagenome | isolation source: river surface water | place: USA:Blue River Watershed | collected 2017-08-16
GTGACAGATATTTGATAATCGAAAGAGTCAATTACATGCACTATATAAAGTTTATATGCTAATTTTTTAAGTTACGTAAAAAATGTCGTTTATTCATCGTCATAAGTTCAATTTTAGATTGATAAGATTAATGTCAACTCAAGTAGAAACTAGATGTTTACTTCACAATAACAAATATATTAAGATAAGTGGTAAAGATAAGGCCAAATTTTTGCAAGGTTTAAGTAGTAATGATATAAATTTATTGAATAGTCATGGTGATTGCATTGCATCAGTTTTCCTATCATCTAGTGGACGAATTATAGTCGATGCACTAATATACAATGTGAATAATGGAATTAACGATCCTCACTTTCTAATTGAAACACACAGTAATAATGTATCAGTTCTAAAAAATTATCTAAATACTTATAAATTAAGATCAGCTGTAAAAATTGAAGATGCTAACATTTTCGGGTTACTTATTCATAATAAACTTAAAAATGATATCGACAAAAGCGCATATAATAGCATAGATCACATCGTTGAATCAAGCGATCCACGAGCTGCTGCATTAGGGAAGAGGATTTTATTTGATAAATCAATATTAAATGATGACAACAATGCGGTCAAATTATCCACATTCCAAAATATTAACGAGTCAATTTTATGGTATAATAAATTTAGGTTAATTAATGGAATAATGGAAGGTCCAGAGTTGCATAATTTGATCCCATTTGAATGCAATTTAGATCTACTTAATTACATAAGTTTTAATAAAGGTTGTTATATCGGCCAAGAATTGATGGCAAGAACACAATTTAAAGGAGTTATAAGAAAACGATTTATACCATTTGTTAATGCTAATAAAAGTAAGATTATTGATTTGCATAAATCATATATAGTATTTTCAGATTTAACAGAATTGTTTAATGGAAATATTGATGTATTATGCAATGTTGATACTAATGCAATAACAGTTGGAGATCTTTTCAATTGTACAATCGAGACAAAAGAATTAGTAAATGATACAAATAAAATTCAATCTAATGAAATCGATAACGTTGGTAAAATTATACTATATGATACAAATAATAAATTAGGTATTGCACTTGTTCCATTAGAGTTTATTTTCAGTAGTTTTACTACTAACCACTTATGTTCAATAAAACGTGATCAAATGATAAGTATACAATTGTTTAAGCCGTCATTTTGGCCAGTGCTAAATCCTAAGACTGGTAAGCAATTTCAAGCATAGTATTATTTAGTCATCATAAGATGTATATAAAAAATATTTTGTATATGATAATATATATACTCATACAATTAACGCCTTTGTTTTATCGTCAAGTTGTTCATCGCCTGATAATGGAAAGTATTCGTGAAAAATTTGTGTAACTTCTTGCTGTAATATTCTTTGACTACGTTGTTGATAAATAAAACCAGCAAACACTAATATCACCAGAAGAACAAAAAACGAAAGAAAAATATGGACACTGGACCACATGAATCAAATTATTTCCCCTTCCGATATATAAATCAAAACATGTAATTTAAGTACTATAACTTTTTTTCTTCTTACAAAGTCACTAATTAACTAAGTCCTAGAGATGGGATACTAGTCTGCTAAACCGGCCCTTAAAACGTTAAAGTAAAAGAAGAAAAAGAAGAAAAAGAAGAAAAAGAGAAGCGAATATAAACACAAGATGCCAATAACATCATTGCAAATCGAACATGTTATTATCGATTAAATTAGTATTCACTGATCCGTATTTTTCTAGCCCAAAGAAAATTTTAAGACCACAAGAAAAAAAACGAAAGACTCTTACTTTGTGCCTTTGGTTTCACCCCGATATAGTTCACTTATTCCAAGCATGTACCCGGCATTATATCTGGCGGTAGTATCATTATTATTTGTGTCATATGTATCATGTGTAGCATCTTTAAATGTTGAGGGAAATTTAATTTTTAGTTTTCCCCCTGCAGAGAAAAATATTAAATTGAAATTAAATGGAGATGATTATACAACAATATCCAGATCTGATGGATCATTTATTTTTTATAATGTGCCAGACGGCATTTATTCTTTAGATATATTATCCATTTATCACATTTTTCCTACATTAAAATTGAAAATAAGTACTAATGAGACATATGTTAGTGCTCAAGTTCATGAATATAAATATCCGGGTGCTAAAGTGCTTAAAACTGCCTATCCATTAGTTATAAATTCAATAATTCCAGTGTCATATTTCCAACAGACTCCACCATTTTCTATAATTGGTATGCTATTTAAAAATCCTATGATATTGATAATGCTTGTCACGGTTGGTGTTATGATATATTTTCCCAAGATGCTTGATGCAGAACAAATGAAAGAATTTCAAGCACAAGCAGAAAAGCAGTCAGAAATAGATGGAGATCCCATGAAAGTACTTAATCAGTTTTTAAATTTAAACCAAGATCAACAAAAGGAAGATTAAAGCTCACTTTTAACATACTGTAAAATTGTAAATAGTTTTTTTTAGAAACGATTTGATAAAGCAATATGACCATTAAATTCTAAGATTGTTTTCATTGATCTGCCATCCATATCTACTACTTTGTTATCACAACCTTGCTCTAGTAAATAAGCAATTATATCCTCACGTCCACTTACGCAACAAACTAAAAGAGGCGTCATTCCTTTGTGGTCTTTTGCCTCTCTATCCGCCCCCTTTTCGATTAATGATTTAACAATAGATAATGGATTTTTTTGAACGTTTTCTTTGTAACAGGCGAAATGTAAAGCAGTTGATTTTTTGTTATTAACTAAAGTAACATTAGCATTAGTTTTCATCAATAAATCCAAACATTTTATTGAACCCTCTGATGCAGCAATATGAAGTGCTGTATTACCATATGCATTTTGATGGTCTATATAAGCACCTTTGCTTAATAACAAACGAGCAACTTCTACATGATCTCGCACAACTGCATACTGCAAGGAACTGTATCGTGTACCCAAATTCAATGCATTTGGAACTGCTCCAGCAGTGAGTAAAAGATTTACTATCTCTAAGGACCCAATTTCACTAGCAACCATTAAACTGTTCTTACTATCTGCAGGATTATAGAAATAATTAGGATTAGCTTCTCCTGTTTTCAATAATTTTGCCACTTCTTTCACATTACCACTAAGCGATGCATTGAAGAGAGCAATATTTGCCTCACTTGCTATTTGCTGATCAAATTTTAAATATTCTGGAAATTCACTTGTAAACTGCATAATTATCTACCTAAGTATCATATATACCAGTATGTATATGGAATGGAAAGCAAGATTTTTTTTTCCCAAAAAAGAGAAAAAAGAAAAAATTTGAATTTTAAGGATACACGTACCATATGCTCCACCAATTGTTACAACTACAACGATGAGCTTGGATGCAAAACGCGCAAGGTTCAATGATGACAATAATGTAACTCACAATATTCCAGAGAATTCGACAGATTTTGCAATTGTGGATCAGAATGATGTAATATGTCGAGCAAAGGATATTATTAAATTAATTTTTATTCACGATAACCAAACAATGCACGAAATCATACCCACATTCACACATCAATTGTTTGAAAATGAAACCATAAATTTTATTTCCAATCCTGTGAATGCAAAAGTGGAGATAATAATTCAATGTAGTGATCTCGCTCACAAAATTCGTATAGTAGGATGTAACTCATCTGAAATGGAATTATTGATTAAAGGTTTAAAACTAGCAATACCAAATGGATCGGAATATAGTTATATTGCATATGACTCAACGGAATCGAAAAAAGATTTACAATATCGTGAAATTTTAAATATACCAAGCGGTAAATTTTTGTACCAATTTACCAACAAAAATAATGAAGTATTTGAAATATATTTAGCTAATAGTAAAGATTTTGGTACTACCGAAATATTACATCGTTTTGAAAAAGTAGCAATGTGGTTCATAGAAACAGCAGATTCCGTTGATTTTGAGGACGAGAGATGGGAAGTGTTAATATGTTTTCAAGTAATGACAACTGATAAACCTAATATGAAACAATATAATGTTGCTGGTTATATGACACTATTTACATTTAATAATCCATTTATGGGAGCTAAAATTAGGGTTTGTCAAGCATTAGTACTACCGCATCATCAAGGTAAAAACATTGGAAAATTTATATTGAAAGAAATTTATAAATTAGCTAAAAATCGTGACACAGTTGTTGAGGTAACTGTTGAAGATCCTGCTCCCGGATTTCAACGTTTAAGAGATTGTGTTGATTGTGAGTGGTTCATAGGTTACAGTAGTATAATAAATACCATTAACCCTCCACTAGTAGAAGCTGAAGATATCGCTAAAAAATTAAAAATAACTAAGTTACAAGGACAATTTATCAGTGAAGCATTTCGTTATGCGTCATTTGTACCGCATGGTACAATATTTCAATCGAAGAAAGTTATAGAAAATCAAGGTATTATTATTTATTATACATGATATATTTTTTCTTTTCTGATAATAATTCTGTCATAGATAATCTAATTGCAGGTACAAATGATGATGAATTCGTAGAATTTGAATTTGAATTATCTAATGATTTTAAATCATTCCGATTAAGTGTTAAAAGAAATTTGTTAACATTAAATCCAGAATTAAGAAATTTAAGTAAAAATGAAATGCAACAAGAATTAGAAATTTTGTTCAACGAAATGATTAATAGATATAGGTGTGTATATAAGTTTATTAAAGATTACTGTAATCAAGAAGTGTAATTAACTAAGGAATATGGAATCCATTTCGCCGGTACTTACAATAATTTAAGTTATTTTAATATTTAACCAGTTGATTAGCCGTGAATACCAATTCGTAAGATATCTCATTGAGATGATTGTACGAAATTTTAACGCTTAAAGGTCACCTTAAAGGTCACCAAAAGTTGTAAAATAAAACGTCAATAGTTCATGCATAATACAATGGATTCCAGGTTTCTGGCATTAGAATGTAATAAAGTGAATTGTTATGATTCAAATAAAAGTAATGATTTGTTAGTAATTATATTTAATACATTGGAGGTGGTCATTGTGGATCTAATTTCTGTTTCAATTCGTTGCCGATTTAGACTATATGAAATATATTCCATTATTTCTTCATCTATTACATCTTCATCTAATAAAAGCAGCTTAAGGGATAGAAAAAATAATGGAAGTTCACGTGAAATGTATTATAGGAAGAAGCAAGCATTGTCATTGCCATTACATTTACTGAAATTTGAGAATAAGAAAAATACAAATCCCAAAATTTATAATAATAGTGATAGTGGTAATACTTTATCACTAGGGGAAGTTCATACGGTTAAGTTTATTGATAGAAAATCTATGTATGAAATATTTGGTGAAAGTTACGCGAATAAAATAACATCCGATCACATGATTTTGATCGTTTGTGATAATATTATACTTATTTACGACTACATTTTACGGAAAGGATATACTATACCAACAGAGATAGGTAAGTCTACAACGTGTGCAGAATTTATTTCGCATAATTTACTGAGTATTGGTTACCATGATGGCAGCATTACATTTATGAATATACCCTCTAATCAGTCTCCGCTTAAAATTTATCCATCTTACAGTAAAAGTATGATATCATTTATGCGGTTATGCTCCTATCAAACCATAGTGCATGAAAATACCCCTTTTAAAGTTACTCATATCTTTCGCTTGTTAGTCATCCAACAAGATGGCGCTGCATATATTTGGGAAGGTTGCATTAGTAATAATAACGTTGATATTCGTAAGAATCAGCCATCAATTCAACTTAAGGATGGCGTCAGAAGTAATTCTTTTTTCTCGGTTCCTGTTCATAAGTTGAGTTCATCTCTGCTTGTAAATTATTCTTATATAGACGACTTAACGACTTCGCTAGTGACTATTACTAGTGACAGAGTCGTTCGAATGTGGGATTTCAGTAATATTGACTCTGATTTATCAAATATATCGACCAAAATTAGTAGTAGGGATAGTGTTTCTCGAAATAAAAGATTGTCATTTTTTTCATCACTGCTTAATCGTCATATTAATACGCCAAAATCGAATTTTCCAGCATATATTGATGCACATGACGATACAAGAGAAAGAAGTAATAGTAATATCAGTAGTAACAGCACGAGTAGTGAAAGAGATCGTAGTAATACTAATACCACATCAGATATATCTACAATTATTACCAATAAACATACTGTCCAATCATTTAGCGATAATAGTGCAACGAGACGTGCAGATGATAATTCAGTTTTAGATTTGATGTGTTACGAGCGAATTAAATATAATAAGAAAGACGCATACAGTAAATTTAGTGCATGTGCTCCTATTTATAGCATTAAATATCCAACTGGGACGTACATACTGGCCAATAAAGTGAATTCTAATTTACTTATTGCCACAAGTAATGTACATGAAAGTTTTAGTGATAGAACTAGTGAAACTAACAGTAATACTTTGTTTTTGGATCCTTTACATGAAATTAATGTATTACATTTATTACAGCGTTACAACATTACTGCGAATCACACAATAAAAGTAATGCTTTTGAGAACTATTAGAAAATTTCCAGAATTAATTCTAATATGCACTAATGTAGGCATACTTGTGTTGAATATTGTGACCAGTATAAGTGGCCCATTTGTAGGTACTCACAAGGAATGGGGTCCGATTCACCTTAGTTATTCTAATTCATCAATACAGAAATCAAAAATTATGGAGTCAAGTTTAAACAACAAATGTGAAAATGGAGATACGAGTGAATTTATTTATGATACAACAAGAACTAAAACCAAAAATGTCAATATTATCTCAACTGATATGATAGAAGAATTAAATTGCCAAATGAGTAATGTGTCTTCTGTTAAATCTAGCCCAATTAAATCTTATAGCGACTACAGTAATGTGGCAAATCGTTATCACGATTTTATTATTAATCGTCCGATCGTATTAAGTAGTCCATCCGGTAATTTTTGTACATTTTATTGGCCACAATCGTGCTATTATGTAATTGTTGCTGTTAACATATCTTGGAAATCTGGAGCATGTATGCAAGAAGTAGAAAGGGGTCAATGCACTCATTTTGCCTGGCTTTGTGATTATTCAAACTTTGCATCAAAAGTTAATAGTGATATTTTTGTTATTCTTTCGGTCAAAAACCAAAGCGCTGACACTATAACTGAAAGAGGAAAGAGAGTATCACTTCTCAATAATTTATTTTCATCTGATACATCTACAACAGACAGTGACAAAGCGGAAAGTACTAAATTATTTAATACCAGTGCAAGCAGTGCAGACTTAATGTTTAAGTATTTTTCCTCGCCAGATGCAAATGGAAGATATGGAATATCAAATCAAATCATAGTTTCTAATATCACCACAGAAATCAAAAACATAAGCAGTATAAACCAAATGCATGGTGGATTACTACTGTGCCTAACAACAACCTCTATTAGTAGTGATTTTTACAACAGTGCAAGTAAAAGCAAGCTACTACACCTTATACGAGATGAAAATGGTAATCAAATGCTAAAAAAAATAGGACCATCGATGGCTCAAGTAACACAGGTTTCCTGGGATTATTCAACTGGATATGGTGCTTTGTGTATCGGTGATCGAATCAATATCATTTACTTACAAATTAGTGAAAATAATTGTACTCTTCAATGTATACACTCAATTGGGATGGAGGCACCAAGGTTTAATTATAGTTTATGGTGGGATCTAGGATCTTTGTTTATTTGCTGCAGTAACCGCATTTATGTTGCATGTACGCAATTTCCTCATTCAAGTAGAGTACGATCTACAGGATATGTAGGGAAACGAGATATTAATATTCCTGTCGTTGATATCTTTAACGTATCACACAAAGATTTGTTTCTTATAAATCCTGCAATCATAGAGAATAACAGAAATTTAAGTTATGCTTACAACCCTGAGTTACAATACCCGGAGGTAATTGATATTCGAAGAGGTAATTTGATTATATCTAGTCCATGTAACGGGACAATATTTTCGTTACCATTAATTGAAAACCCTTTGATTGCACTGACAATGATCTTGAGCTACGGTGACGTAAAAGTCGGAGTTGAGTGGACCAATATTTTACCACTTAAATTACACGTGAGTATTTCCAATTTGCTGACAAGCAGAGGATTGAAACTAGAATCATTATTTTTGAAAAGAATTTCTAATGCATATTTCGATGAATTTTGGAGATATCGAGATTATAACAATGAAACAAACTTTTCAGATATAATCAATCCTAAAAATTAATGATATGTAGTTTTAGTTTTAATTACTACAGTTTGTGGTCCTATTAGGTGTTATTCAGGTTTTGATAATATCAATTCACATCACTACAGAGTGTATACATACGTATTTATACATACGTATGTATACATACGCACATGTATGTGTATTACCAATTATATTGTTTGAATGTTATTTTCTATAATCAACTTTTTAATGTTCATCATGACCATGTTTACTTTTACAAATTGTTTGTAAACTTGGAGTCCAAACTTTAGTTTCGATCGTTTGTAATTAAAATAATTAAATCAAAAATAATACTAGATTAATAAATATTTATGTTATATAAATAATAATATCATGCTTTTTTGGAGTCCAAAGTTTGGACACTAGTGGTACCGGCACTGCCAGGCAAATTGCGTGCACTAAAGAAGAAAACTAAACTTCTTAGAAGACGGTCTGAAGAACTAAAGAAATGGACGCACAAAATGAGGAGCTTGAGGTTTTGATGTCAATTTATCCCGAAGAATATGAGTTATTGGTATCTGAACCATTGAAAAAAGTTAAAATTCATTTAAAGCCTTTGGAAAATGAAAGTTTCGTTGAAATTAACTTCATCGCAGAATTACCGTTGAATTATCCAGTAGAAACAACTCCGATTATTGATATAGAATGTATAAAAGGATTATCAAAAAAGCATTGCGATGAATTAAAAATGTTAAGTGAAAATATTGCTAACGAAAATATTGGAATGCCTTCAATTTTTACAATATGTGAGGGGCTGAAAGATTGGTTACTTGATAACAATCATCCTGGCCAAGATGGATCTATGTATTCCGATATGATGAGAAGAATTCACTTGAAAGATAATGTTAGCAAGAAGAAGGCAGAGAAGGCTGCCTTAATCGCTGCTGCCGAGAATGAAATGGTTGGTAAAGATCAAATAGATCCATTAGAAGAAGAGCGGATTCGGAAACGTCAAGCAGGTCGCCCCGTTACTGAAGAAACATTTAATGAATGGAAAGCCAGATTTGACGTAGAAATGCTAGCTTTGCAATCATCAATGAAAGATAATGAAAGTGCAAAAGATTTTTCTCTGAAACTCTCAGGTAAGCAATGGTTTATGTTGCACAAAGGTGATGGAATCACCACAGGTGTTGATATCTGTGACGGAGAGGACGAAGAAGCATTAATAATAGCTGGTGAAAATGAGGAAATTACCGAAGAACAATTAGAAGATTATTCTAGTGAAGAATATATACCAAGTGATGATGAGGAAGATTTGGATGATGAAGATTTTGATGATGAAGATTTGGATGATGAAGATTTTGATCCAGATGATGAGTAAAACTATGCGAGTACAATACATATTTACAAAGAATCAACATCTAATAATTCATTATCACATGCTGAAATAGCGAAGTTCGGAGGACTTACACGTTTTGTCAATAAATCGTTGATAAAAGTTCTTAGTTGTTTAAATGAATTTTTATGCAACATTTCTACATGGTCCTATTAAATATAAAGTGTGGCGTTATTAAGTATAATAATGCAAAGTAAACATATGGAAAAATGTAACCTGATGGAAAGTACTATGATTTCCTCCTTTTCCATTAGATATCAATGGTACGTTTAACATAAAAGTTTTTGTCATAGCATAAAGAAAAGAATCAGCTTGGTAACCTCTGGGAGCATATACACACGGTGTTTGATGATTAAAGTTTGGATTTGTTCTATTTACACAACATTCTAATGGCACGCATGGTGATGTTATTCCTGCAAATGAAATTTATTATTTTAATATAGGTTATCAATTTTAAGTTTAGAATATATTACCTGCGATTAACTTATAATTTAACCATCCATTTTTTTCGTATATAACCTTATCTACAATATCTTTCATAACAACTCTGTCGATTAAATACGCACATGTTGACCAATAGTCAAAATTATTCATAGTTCTAAGACTCCATAATTCATTATTCATAACATACGAATTGAATGATCGCTTCATTGATGGATAATTTGAATTAAACAATTGCAATATTCCTATTTCAAAAATTGTAATTAATATAATATTACGAATATAAATGCAAAATTAAATTGTGCTACCAAATCCTTTAGGTGCAGATAATGCAAGTGCATCAAAGTCAATATCAAATGGGAAATAAACATCGTCTTCCACAATTAAAGCATATCTACTAGTAGCAGTAGGAGAATAAATTGCAGTTCGCATAGCTACAAGATGCGATATTACACAGCCCAATTCTTTTTGCGTGTTCTTTTTATTTCCTCTGCCACACATAGCTAACATAATTGAATTGTATCCATTTAATATATGACTTTGATTTGCACTAACTATACTTTTATCTGGTATATTTTCTTCTGTCTCTAACATACACCACTTTGTTTGCCAGGTATTTTGAATATCTGTTGGTATGTATATTTCACTAGGAATTATTCCACGGATACGTTGAAATTTCAGCTTCAGTTGCTTCAAATGATTTCTCATATTTATGTTACGATCAACTGACCGATCCATATTAATATAAAAGACTTCAGGTGCATTTTGTCGGTCTTTATAAGAACATTCTTTCCCTAAAATAATTATGAAAAATATTTGCACAATTAATATCACAATCACTAGCATATCATTACATTTAAAGTTATTTCAAAATTAGCAGGCTGTAGTGTAGATATCCTTGCACCCTGATGATGGTTATCTTAGACTGTTGGTACAATTTATTAATTAAAATTATTTTTACGATTCGTATTTTTAAATTACGAAATGAAATTCCAAGAAATGAATACCGTGGAAATGTCAACAATAGGAACTTAACTCCATAGATTTATAGCAATATAGATTTATTCTAAGGAATACATAGATGTATTAAAATAAATTTAATAAAGACAAAATTAGATAACTCTTACACTGTTCACAAAAAATAGTAAAAATAAATAAACTATTGAATTAAATCCACTTCAGCTACGACTCTATTTGCCATAGAAATAACTTTTACTTGACAATTAGTTGAACATAATTACCGGAGATAATTCGTAGAAAAACTATAGGAATTTCTTTGCATAATTCACATGCATTAAACCATTCAGTTTGTATTTAATTCTTTGGTAGAGTCCCTTATTTTTTCGTTGTTTTGTAATGTTTTCACAAATTCAATTTTTGGTTTCAGTCTTTCCTTTTAACACCTGGTCAAAGAAATGTTCATTAACGATGCATTCATGTGCTCTAAATATTTTACTTTGAAGATAAAATGAACCACCTTTCTTTGGATCATTTAATTCAAACATCTTTTTATATATTACATCAACATCCTCCTTTTTACCTAATGGCATTTCTAAGTTTAATATCTTTAATGCTTCATCACATTTCATTTTAGTTTTTAATGGTTTGGATAAATCTTGAACATTACCACCACCAGATTTAGCATTCCTTATCGCCTGTTGATAAGCAGAAATAAAGACACGACTAAAGACCGCTGTTGCCTGTACTATCATTTGAGCTATAATACGACTCGCCATATTTATTTAATGATTAGTAACTCCAGTTTTGATTTTTACTTTTTTTTATACTCATGGATCTAAGGGCCTCATTGACAATGAGTAGTAAAGCTACAGTGACCGGATCCCCTACATGTTTATTCAGTGATCTCAGAGATAAATCAGAAACCCACTCCGACCTTGCTTACTCGCATTCATAACGCATAACTTATTTAGTGATGGTGCTTTGCTTTTTATCGAAATGTTATAAGGTTAGGGTACTGTCCCAAAATAGGAACCAAGTTGGTGGCCACAAAACCCAAATTTTCCAACAAAAAAAATAGAATAATAGTAATAGTAAAATGAAATTCAATTCAGATAAAACTTCATCAAGAAGGAAAATGCGTAAGGCGCATTTTGGTGCTTCTTCAGTTGATCGTCGTAAGAGAATGTCTTGTGGTTTATCAAAAGATTTACAGAATAAACTATCCAAAGAGTTTAAAGTACAAAAATTGAGATCAATATCTATACCAGTTATTAAAGGTGACGAGGTTAAAGTAGTTAGAGGCCAATTTAAAGACCAAGAAGGCAAAGTTACTGCATGCTATCGTAAAAAATATGTTATTCATGTAGAAAAGTGCACCCGTGAGAAACAAAATAAGCAAGTAATTCCTGTTGGAATTGATGCCTCTAATTGTATTATTTCAAAACTTAAGATGGACAAATCACGCAAAGCTATCATTGCAAGAAAAGTTGGTGGCACAAAGGGTACATCTGCCATCACTGGAAATAACTTAGCAGGTGTCGATTAAACCGATAGAATAGTTATGGTACTGTTGTATAAATATTAGAAGTTTTACGATACTATTTTATGATTATAATCTTTTGCATATAAACTAATAAAAAAATATATGTATATTATATGCATATATTATTATTTACAGCTTAATCAGAAATCTCATCATTAATCAGATCTCTCACTGATGGAATTTAACCTTTCTTCGATTTCATCTTCTCTTAAAATTCTAAACTTATTTCCAACACTAACAACACCAATTTCAATTTCATTACTTTTGAAATCTGTGGACAATACATATTGCATTGTCTGAATAGCTATTTCAATTGTTCCATTTGTGTCTAGTGTAGATAATTCATTAACTTTTTTTTCTAAGAAATTCATAGCTTCAGCTTCGGACCTACCAGTAGCAACAGCTTTATATGGTAAAAAATGACCAGATGGATCTACTTTAAATACTTGAGCTCCTTTTTCATCATCAACTCCAATCAACAACATTACACAAGCTAATGGTCTACTAGATGCTTCTTGAGTATATACCTGACATATATCAGCAATTCGCTTAGATAAAATATGTACTGGCATAGAGTATCCATTCTGGTGTTTAAATTCTTGAGCCTCATATCTTAATCGTTGTACTTGAGCACGAATATCCGCTAGAAATAATAATAATTATTAATAAGTAATTAATATAATATAGTAATATATAACACTTACGTATGAGTCCCAACATAACAACACCAATCGTATCAGTAATTTGATAAGCATTTGACATTGACGTTGGATCTATTAATCTATCAGGAATTTTCTTTTGCGAAATGAGACATGCACTTTCTTGCCCTCTTACAGCAATAGCTGTATTTCCACCACTAGTAGCAGCCTTTAAAGCATACTCTACTTGATACAAATGTCCTTGTGGACTAAATATTGTTATATGATGATCAAATCCGGACATTTTACAATTATTGTTTCAATTTTTCTTTTTTTTTTTGATATTTTTCAGGTGGTGGTGTTATCCCTCACATCCACAAGTCATTGATCTCTAAAGCAACAGGACCAGTGCCAGGTGTAGTTCCAGTGGCTAAACCATCTGGAAAGAAAGTTAAATAA
>JACCDO010377433.1_pt1 | contig 13687 bp, 5 predicted proteins | sample 7446101 | NCBI WGS metagenome assembly JACCDO01 (sample SAMN15323440, study PRJNA562643) | freshwater metagenome | isolation source: river surface water | place: USA:Blue River Watershed | collected 2017-08-16
ACCACCGCAAAGCAGTGCACTGTCGCCTCTGCTCCGCCTGGAGCTACCCAAATTCAAGATGTCCAAGCCGATCATTTCGTTGTTCTTCTTTCGAAATTTTTTTTCGACTTTGACTGATACCCTACCCGGGGATAAACCTATACCTATCTATCTGGTATCTAACGAGAGTTTATGTTGTTAATTATTATGGCTATGTAATTGTATTTATACAGTAAGTAGAGAATATTTGGCGTCGAATGGCTCGAGGAACTATACGCCATTGCATCCATCGCAGCAATTGTCCATAATCTCAGCTTGAAAATACGCAGTTATCACACGGTATAAAATCGGTAGCAGAATGACTTGCGTCATATATTTAATTGTATTTTGGAAATGATAATGTACGAAACCAACTCAGTAATCCCCAGGAATTTCATTTCCGGAGCCTACACGTTGTAACCAACAGGTAAGAATACCAAGTTAGCGATTTGCAAAACTCGCGAGATGAACTTGCTGTACTTGGTAGGTTTCGTGCTATGCGGACGAGCACTGCTGACATGGGCTGCCTCTAGCCCGACCCGCAGTCCAACTAGGAGACCAACAAGTGTACCAACTAGAATACCTACTAGAATACCCACATCAATTCCATCAACAGCGACACCATCAATCATACCGACTGGAATACCTACTGAAGTACCAACGATCGTGCCTACTGAAGTACCAACGATAATACCTACTAGAATACCCACATCAATTCCATCAACAGCGACACCATCAATCATACCTACTACAGCCACGCCTACAAGAACTCCTACTAGAATACCCACATCAATTCCATCATCAGCGACACCATCAATCATACCTACTTCAGCCACGCCTACAAGAAATCCTACTATAACACCCACAATAATCCCATCATCAGCGACACCTACAACAATCCCATCATCAGCGACACCGACAACTATCCCATCATCAGCGACACCGACAACAGCCCCATCAACAGCCATGCCAACTAGTGCACCTACTATAACACCCACATTAATTCCATCAACAGCTATGCCTTCGAGAGCGCCAACTAGAATACCCACATCGATTCCATCAACAGCCATGCCTTCGAGAGCACCAACTAGAATACCCACATCAATTCCATCCACAGCAACACCATCGACCATACCTACTACAGCCATGCCTTCGAGAGCACCTACTAGAATTCCTACGCCAATCCCATCTACAGCAGCTCCATCAAGTACGCCTACTATCAACCCTACTGCCATACCTACTATTATACCTACTGCAGTGCCGACAATGGTGCCGACAGATATACCAACATCTATTCCAACGTCATTACCTACGATTAAGCCAACCCCACTTCCTGGTGATCCATCCACAAAACCGACATATTATCCAACATCATCACCAACGTCGTCACCTACATCATCACCTCCACCAGATATTTCGCGTGTAGTGGTAAGTCTAACTTCGTCATCACCTAAGACATCTGTTGACGTTACTGTAGAGTTAGTATCAGATGATGCTTTTGTGTATTGCGCTGCCTATGAAACATCTTCTCATGGCACACCAACTATCAATGATGTCATGTATCAGTCACAAGCAACGTTAACAAATAACTCAATAGCAACTGTGACAATTGACTCATTAATTCCTCATACAAATTACTCCATATACTGCTTAGCTATGTCCAGTTATGGCACGACATCAAGTGAGTCCAGTATGTTGGGCACTGTGACAACTATTGTTACTGATTGCTGTAAGTCAATATTTGTAGATTTATTTGATAATACCTTTTTGGAAGATCACATAGCATTGAATACTATCCAATTGTCTATCGACGCGGCTCCATCTGCGGAATTAATTATCGATTTCGTTACATCACCAAGTAGTTCAGCTGTTTATCCGAGTTCACTAGCCATCTCGAGCAAATCGTTACAATCAATTTATGAGTTAACCATTGTTGCTGGTGCCGCTGATGTGTATTCTTTGGCTTTAACGCTTAGCGGGTCGTCATCAAATGAATACTCTGTTGTTTATGGTAGTAAAGGAAGTAATTTCACAGTGTTAACCACGACGCAGGAGCCGACTACACCTGTATTGTTATCAGCAGTACTTAGTGATGATGGATCCTACATCACATTGTCTTTTGATTCTGCAACCGATAAGAGTGGCTATTCTTATGCTTTTCCGTGTGATAATTTGCTATCGTTTGCAGATAACACTTTATCTAAATGTGTGTGGTCTGATGACGCATCTAAAATTATGATTTATTCGAGTAGTTCTGCTCTTACTGTTAATAGCAGTATTTCAATTTTGGGATCGAAACTTAAGGCGAAGTGCTACTCGGATGCCAATACTTGCAGTGCGTGGCAATTTATTCCTTCAGATACTGTTTTCGTTGAGAGTCCATCTGTATCGTCTACACCATTAGTGTCGATTGGCGCACCTTCAACGATTAATGGTTGCAATTCGTTAAGCATTGATTTGTCATCATCCTCTGGTCATGGTGGAAGAGCCTGGGTGTCTGTGGCCTTTTCCGTGGAGAGTAAAGGTAGCAATGTTGATGCGTTAGAGTCGTATTTGAACGCTAACTATTCCATGCTGACAGAAGTACCAAGCTCTTATTTTAATGGCGGTTCATTGTACGGTATCACGGTCACACTATGCAATTTCTTAGGCGCGTGTGGTAGCAGCACACATAGGCTGACAGTGTTGAATACTAATGATCTTGTACCGTTCGTACAAATTGCGGGTCAATCACTTGTGACTGTTACGCACACTGATGAGTACCTTGATTTAGTTGCGTATGCGTATACCGAAAGTTGTAGTGGAGTAAGATCTGCTTCAAATCTGGATTACTCTTGGGTCGTTACAAATTACGCGTCATTAACATCTGAAGCCAAGGATTCTTCCAAGTTCAGGGTGCGCACTAGCGAATTAGATGCAGGAAATACCTATGTAATAAAGGTGACAGTTCTACAAACTGTGACAGGCAAATCAAGTTCTGCGACAGTCAAGGTGTATGTGTTACCGTCGGCATTGGTGGCTTCGGTGACCGACGGCACTGAGCAATCTCTTCGTGTAGGGAATTCGTTGACCTTAAACGCTGGAAGCAGTTATGATCCCGATGTCGATGGCTACTTCGGCATTAATGCCGGCTTATACTTTGCATGGTCTTGTGTTCAGATTTCCCCAACATACATGTCAACATGCTCTGTAACTTTGGAAGTGTTGGCATTTAATGAATCTATTGTTCTAAATGCTAGTGAATCAGATTTAGATACCGTTTTATTAATAACTTTGGAGGTGTATAATGATGACCGTCGCACTGATCTGTCCATTAAAGTCAATGTCATTGACAGCGAATCACCATTAGTTGCAATTACAACCTCTCCAAACTCGCTAGTTAATGTCAACATCAAGGAGTCAACAGTGATTGCGGGTACCGTAGAGTCGTACTCAAAATGCACTATGACCTGGTCCTCAGACGATTCATCTCTAGATTTGGCCTCGGCGGCGTTAACACCATTTGAATCAAGTATATTTTCCGAGTTTCCCCAGCCAGTTTACCTCGTTCTCGATACTGGTAGTTTGCAAGAGCGCTCTAAGTACATATTTACATTGAAATGTGGAAGCAGCTCGAGTTCAATTGAAGTATCTACTAATAGTGCACCGCTTCCAGGATACTTTGATATTGCGCCATCAACAGGAACAGAATTGAGCACCACCTTCACCTTGTCTGCATCGCTTTGGTGCGATGAGGACTTACCATTGCGTTATATATTTGGATTTTATGCGAATAATGGAAGTGACGTAGACGTTTTATTATCAATTAGGGGTTTATCCGAGATTGGAAGTGTTCTATCCATTCTACCTGCTGGTGCTGCTGCTGATAACACGCTTGAAGTTGGTGTCAAAGTCTATGATGCTCATGGGTCCTACTCCACTGCGACTAACTATGTCCAAGTGCTTGAAAACGCAGGGGATATCGAGGACTTAATAGAGACGGCATTGAACGATTTAGGAAGTTCTGATCAAGTGAAACAAGTGTTGGCTGTTGCTAGCACCGTACTCAGTCGATACAATTGTTCTAGTAATTGCACTGCTACAACGAGGCTGTACAATTCCTTCTTATCTGCGCTAAACGACTTGGTTCTCAACGAAGATGCATCATCCATCACTGTGGGTGACTGGGCCAACAGTATTAGTGCCATTGTGACAAACGCAGACTATTTCAATAGCACGGATATTATTTTTGATATAATATATTCGATATTAGATGCCGCATATAGTGAGAGTATTGACTATTCTTTGACTTCGCGGGTACTTGATACTCTAGACATTTCATCCAAAGTGTCAGGCAATGACACCTCGGTAATAGCGGAGCTTGCCGGGTTGTATGGAGAAGTAGTCAGTAGTCAGTTGTACGCTGGCGAAGATGCCGTGTCGCATATTCTCGATGCATTTCGTGTCGTATCTGTTACATTGTCACCAGTAGCTGACACGATCGGTGTGTATACACCTCTAACTCAAGAGGAAATTGATGGCAATTCATTCTCGTCGTATATTTCCATGGATACCACGTCCGGTGCAACCAACGAGGTCAGAGTAGTAGGAGTCACTATCAATCCAGGCTTTATGCACAATTTTACCAGTGACGCACTTAGACTTTATGTATCCGGAATAGACTCGTTGAAACCTGCATCTAGTGATTTGACTACTATAAATTCGACTTACGTCACAATTGTGCTGCAGAATTCTAACCCTATTGATCTCACAGAAATCCCATCCGATTTCGTGTTTACCACATCATGTATTAGAGACGGTGCTAGTTCCGAATTTTATACTTGCCCTGATAGTGGTTACAACATCACACATACGTGCACTAATGAGATATACGATTACAACATAACATCTGCATGTCCAGGTAAACACGCATCCACTTTATGCAGCAAGATTGATTTAAATAATTTCTCCGTGGATGAGACATCATGCACTTTGCTGTCATATAGTGCTTTCAATACGTCATGCTCCTGCCTACTAAGCAGCGCAGCAACCAATAGCAGCAGAAGGTTGAGTGGCGACTCGAGTGGCGTGATGACTATCGCCTCTGTAAGTGCCAAAGCATTTGCGTCATATGGCGGTGAGGAGTTTGAAAGGACAAGTAAAATCATTGTTGTCCCCGAACAGGACAAGACCATCATCATCAGTATGTTTACTGTGCTTTGGGCGTTATGCATGTTGATTGGGGCACTATTCGCATTGAGGCATTTCTTCGGTAGAAAATCTTCTACTGAAAAAATGATTGATATGACCAGCAAGGAGTCAATAAAGACGTATTTAGATGAGTACATCTCCACCGCGGTGCCTTCAGTGTTTTCCAATAAGCCTTTTTTCACTCGTTTATTCAATGAACTCGGTAATAATCACCGTTATTGGAACATCTTTTTCTCCAAAGGAAGAATTTCGAACATCAGAAAAATGTGTTTGTGCTTCAAAATTTTATTTATTCAAGCATTTATCATGTTCTTGCTCTCAATTTTATATAATTATGAGTGCCCCGAAGACGATGACAGCTGCTCCCAGTTTACTGTACAATCCAAGTGCTTGGATAAGAAGGCACCATTTGATGAAGGACGTTCTTATTGCAACTGGGACAGCGAGTACAACACGTGCTACTACAAGGAACCATCCTTTAGCATTAGTGTGATTATTGCTATCTTCATCATCACTTCATTGTTGATAGCGCTCGTTATGGTGCCAATAGACAAGCTGTTTGAAGTGTTGGAATCCCCAATACAAGGTAGTTTAAAAAATGACGACATCGATGATGACCGTAGCGACACCGACGCTATCACCAGAATCAACACCGTAGTTATTCCAAAACACACAGCTGTAGCCTACCAAGTAGCAAAAACTGGAATGGACATCATAAATTTTAATGCCGCAACGTACCAGTACCATTTAAAATTGAATAAAGAGTCAAGCATAGAAATACTGAGGGCCGACGACAATGAGTATATAGATTTCTCTTCGTCATTAGTAGAAAAAAGTACGAGTGCACCTACCTCACCTAGCAGATTAAAGAAAAATAATAGTGTGGCACCCAGCATTAGCGCGATGGATAACTCGTTGTTTCTGTTTCAAGAGTTGGCGGAAGACATCCACTGGCAGCAGCAAGTACTGACGCATGAAGAGGTGGTCGACTTTAACTATCAATGGGGTATTGTCAAGCGAACAAGCAGTGAAGCAGCAGGACACCATTTATTGCACATGGACATGCTTCGATCCGGTGCAAAAATTATGAATGAATTAATATATGTGCGACAGGAAGTGATGCGTCAGACGAAAGCGTTGAGAGAAGTAGAAGACGAACACGCACAAGGCTTGATTATCTTGAACTTGTTCGTGTTGGATATACTTGGGAGAGACACCAAGTCGGCAAAAATATTTCAAAGTAAACACGATGAAGAGTTTACTAAATTACGCGGTGTTACTCTAGCGTTCAAAATCGTCGCAGTCTTGACCACTATAATTCTGGGTGTATTTTTCTTATATTATGCTATTTACAACAGCTATAAGAGAGAAAATCAATGGCAAAGAGCGTTTTTGACAGCTTATTTGATTCAATTTGTCACTGAAATGTTGCTGATCGAGACCATTGAGTGCATGTGGGCGCACTTCTTTGTTCCCGACATCATTGGTAAGGAAGTGAAGCGAGCACTTACATTGCTGTTTGAAGCGACTGAAAAGCTTAGTTCAAGCGTCATACCTGATGAGCACTTCATATTGAATGCACCATCGTACCTGTTTCTATCGACGAATGTCGCAAAAGAATTTCCTAATCTACTAGAATCCATGATTGTAAGCAGTTATCATAGTCACTTACCAGGCGAATTGGCTAAGAAATGGGAGTTAAAAGTACACAGAAAACGAGAGAAAACTATTGCACGACGAATGTGGCATTCATTCATGAAGTTCATGGCAGCATCAAATGTCATGGTAAGAAAAGCAAGTTTCCGCGTTTTACAACCATGTATACTGGGTGTTGTTGCAATTCTGTGCGGCAAAGTGTTCAACAATGTTGCTGGCACAATCATCTTCATTATTGGAATAGTGATTATCAATTTAATTGGATTACGCTGGAAGTATCTGTCAGACGAACACACAGTTATGAATATTGCAAAGAAGCAAGTCAGCCCAATCACCGAAAGTGTTCCAAAGATGACTGGCGAAGCGAAGAATCAAGTCGCAACGGTAGCAAATGGCATTGAAGATGCGAGTAAAGAGTCCCGGAATCAAGTCAACTCAAGGGCTGGTATGATACGCGCCGCCATCAATCGTCTCTGCCCCATTAATTTTGATTCCGGTAGTGTCAGGAATCGACTTGGACAAATTAGATTTGATTTCAGAATGTTCACATTAAATAAGAGTAAATCCAAGCAATCACAGCAGACCCGAGAAAAGCGGAATGATAACGATGACGCCGATAGCGAATATAGTGAATATAGTGAATATACTGAAAGTGTTGGTGGATCTGGTAGGTATGATGCAGAAACGCAGGAGGAGCATCGACCAGCTGCAAATGTTTAAATTGTGAACAAAAAAAATTATTATTATATGGTTCAAGTGCAAATTAGATTGCTTTTAATGTACTTAATTGTAATATTTCGTAGAAATCTTTTTCTTCCCCAAGAAGACTTCAAGACTACATATTGGGTGTGGAAATGTAGTACGCATTTTCGAAGTAAGGTGATACGTAGATAGTGACAACCACTTGCTCATGCTGCTGCGGACCTCGCTGGCGCTGTATGTTGCGCTCTGCATCTTACTCACCGATGGATTCACACGATACCCCAAACTGTTTCATCATGCCAGTGTCTTACAACTATCGGATTATAAAGGCGGTGATACTACGGAGTCGCATTTGGTTGATGAAATTCGATTTGTGCCGTTGTCAAAACGCCACGATATAATTAGTAATCGTTTGTTGGATACCGAGAAAGAGTTAAGCAAGATTGAGCGAACAACTGTGCTGATTGCTGCAATTGACACCAATTCAGTAGATTTATTGCGAAAAGTCTTGATATATTATTCTGAAAGGCATTATATCGACGCGGAGTTAATGTATATTGCAATCAGATTAGCAGTAAAGAATGCTATTGATTCCACTATTCCATATGAATTATTATTGAAAGCGTTCGAAAAAGACATATATCTTGATGTTGATACAGTTAACATTGTGATTAATGCGCTTAGTAGAAATTTGAAGTTAGAGGAATTAAACGTAATATTGGATCAATTACAGCGTATAGAAAAGATATCATCAGGAGATCCGTTAGGCTTTAAATGTGACATGGAAACCTACTCGTTAATAATATCGTGCGCGACTAGACTTAAGAATAGAGACATAATGATGAAATCATTTAAATCATTAGAAAAAAATAGTAATATCGAGCTAGATGAGGATTTATTCTTCAAGGCATTGAGTGTGTGCTCATTCCAGGGCGATCTTATCTCAGCAATGTCCTTGTTTTCGTTGTATAAACGATTTTATGGTGTAGTGCAAGTGAAAGCTTACTGTCTGCTACTACTAGCTCATATAACTTCAGTAAAGAACAATAAAATCCAAGAAAACGTCGACAGCAAGAATAATTCTAGACTGTCATTCGAAGTGACTCAAAATCTAGAAAGCATCGTGAACTTCATCATCAAATCCGATTTAGATAATTCAAGCACTGTCCTATCGAACTTGGTGCTCCAGCATTGGTGCGTTCAGAATGAATTGACAAAATCATCCAGTTACTTGGACAGAATGAAATCGATGGGGCACTTGCTCTCCACAGCTGCAATCGAATACTATAGTGACGTATTGTGCAGTCATGGTGATGTGGTAAGAGGCCAGGAATTCTATGATTGGTTAGTTAGTAACAAATATATTCCTACTATAAACTTGTCTAAAATGTGTAAAAACTAAATAATTATTTTTGTGGCAACATTTCTTATTTTATTTATTTGATCTAGTACTTTACTGCGACTTGTTCCTCCAAGCGAATCACGACTCTCGGCACTATTTTCATACGACCAAAGCTTTATAACATCTTGCTCAAATAGGGGGTGAAGGGTTTGTAAATCTTCAACGGTCAACTTATCAAGCGGAATATTTCGAGTTTCCGCCAATTTTACTGCTGCACCAGCAATATGATGGGTTTCTCGGAATGGTAAGCCTTTGCGAACCAAGTATTCGGCGATATCTGTTGCCAACATTTCAGGCACCAATATGGACATTAACTTAGACTCAACAGGCTGCATAGTACTAACTACTCCAAGCATTATGAGTAAGCAGTCATTGACGGTGGAAGCAGTATCGAACAACGGCTCTTTATCTTCTTGTAGATCCTTGTTGTATGCACGAGGTAGTCCTTTTAAGGTACATAAGAAACCTGTTGAATTCCCAATAATTCTTCCTGCTTTTCCTCTTAATAATTCTAGTGCATCTGGATTTTTCTTCTGAGGCATCAACGAGCTACCAGTGCAATAGGCATCTGACATTGTAAGGCATTTTTGCATGTTTAAAATAATAACATCCTCTGCAAATTGTGACATATGAACCATTAGTAATGACGCCCATGTCATAAATTCCGCCACAAAATCCCTGTCTGATGTGGCATCTAATGAGTTTAAAGAAACATCAGTAAAGTTCAAACTTTGCGCCAATGCTACACGATCTATGCCGAACGGATGCCCCGCAAGTGCACCACTTCCTAATGGAGAAACATTAACTCTTGCAGTTAATTGCTGCAATCTCTCCATATCACGCAGCAGTGGAACAGTATGCGACATTAGCCAATGAGAAAATCGGACCACCTGACCAGGTTGCATATGCGTAAATCCAGCTTGCAATACACTCACATGTGTTTCGGCAATATTTGTTGCTGTCATCACTACGTCCCTTAATTGATCTAGTGTACGCTCACATACATTTCTTAGCCACAAGCGAACATCAGTTGCCACTTGATCATTGCGACTTCTGCCAGTATGAAGCTTTCCACCAACTTTCCCAATAAGTTCTGTCAATCTTCTCTCATTTGCAGTATGAATATCTTCGTCGCTATCAATCAATACAAATTGTAAATTTTCCCATTCTTTTTTTACTATCTCCAATCCATCACATATGAGAGTAACTTCATCACCTGTTAATATACCACAATTACCAAGTGCTTTTGCATACGCAACACTGCCTTCTATGTCTTCCTTCCACATTATCTTGTCGTAGCCGATTGAGCTATTGAACTTCTCCATGACGGGATCTGTTGCGCCCGTGAACCTTCCTCCCCACAATTTCTGTGCCATTTCCGACTCCAAATACCTGTTATGACAATGACATCACATGCAAATACGGAGCATTAGTCCACACCCACTAAAGTGGTGGTAAAAGAGACATGAAATACCAAAATGAGTCACGATTAAGTGAGAATTTATGCTTTATTTAACATTTGTATTGATCAGTGTGTGAGTATTACAATATTGTCGATGAACTTACTTTAATATGCTTCGATAACAACACATGATCTCGACATAAGGGAGACTACGAGTGCGGCGTAAACGAGAGATTAAATGATCTCTTAATGTTGAAGCATCCGTTTTGAAATTATAAATTATAGGTAAGAATGGTACCGTACCGTAAGAATCTTACGGTACCTAAGATAATTACCGGTACCAAATTTGGTCTGAGAGTCGACTTGCGAGTGATAAGGAATCAGTGATTTGAGTGTTTTATTGAGTGAGTGAGTAGGATGGATTGGGTCGCGGGCTTCAGCAACAAGCGGCGTAGACAGTTCTGGACCAACCGTACGACGCAACAGTCACTGTGGAGCGATCCCACGGCGAGCGACGTGGTAATGGAGAGGTACAAGAAGTGCTTTAGTTCGACTCACCAGGTGGAGTATTTATATGATATACACACTGGTGAGACGATGTGGGAAATTCCAAAGGATTCTGTTGCTGTCGGCGAAGAAAAGGAACATTCACTTAGCGAGGATATAGATAGAAATGATGTGTATAAGTTGTTGGATTATGAAAGTTCTTTGATTGCTGTAAATATACCGGAATGTCCACGAATTATTAGTTCAATTAATATCATTCAATTAGTAGAAAAATTGAAGAACGAAGTTCCTATGGATGCTACGGATGCCGCATATAAACATGTTTTTGTGTTAAAAGATGACGATTGTGCATTAATAAGCAGGGCCATACAAGAGGATGAAATACTTAAAACAAAATTGAAATTAAGAGTAAACAAAGATAGCGTCATCGATTTACCTAGCTTTTGGGAAGTTTGGACTAATCCTAGTTTTGCTAGAGAAATCTTGTCTTCGCGCGATCCAAATGAGATGAAATGGACGTTGCAGAAAAAGTATAATTATAAGTTAGCTACCACATTTCAACCAGGCTATGCAAAAGCAATCTATTCCTTCTTCAAGGCCGAAAGTGTGTTAGATCCTTGTGCTGGCTGGGGATGTCGACTAATCGGCGCAGCAGCTGCAAATAAGCCTGCAGTTCGACGTTATGTAGCCTTTGATCCTAATCGTAACTTACGACCAGGTTACGCCAAATTGATGAAGCTGTTCGGTCACTCGGTAACAAATATTCACGATAATCTGCTTCAGTTTAGTAACGGCTTTGAGGTTAGGTCCCTACCATTTGAACAAGGCGCATTAGATTTGGCCGATAATTCCTTCGATTTAGTGTTCACATCGCCACCATTCTTTGACTATGAAATGTATAACCCTGACAATCCCGGCTATAAAGATTGGATCAAGGATTTTTACGAGCCGTTGATGCAACAGGCCTGTCGTTGTGTCAAACCAGGGCACTATGTGTGTATTCACATCGGCGACACATCAGCGGGTGCCATTGTACCGTTTCTGAAAGAAAAGGTACACCTAATCTGTGATTTGAAATTAGTATTCAATTTGGGATTGAAAGGAGTCATGTCGAATAAGACCAGGGATGTTTGGATATTTCAAAAGTCGATTGCGCCCATTAAAGCATCGGTGCCCGTGAACCCAACTATTGGACACATAAGTCAAACGGAAGAAAATATTAGAAAAATTAATTCCATCACAAACCCACGAATGCAAATATTTCCGGTGACCGATAATCGGAATACGTACCACTTGATTGATGACGGCGTTTGCATTGGCGGTACCAAGCAAAGATTACTTGGTAGGATAGTGAGAGAAATACCAGCTGATGAGTTAATATACGCCGGTCCAGATGGTGGGATCGCGCAAGTAGCACTAGCATACACGGCGTTATTGTGGGGCAAGAAAGCGACAATATTCCTCAACACCAAGATCGATGCAGAGAAGCCACCATTAGTGCAACTTGCGGAGGGTCTTGGGGCTACGATTCATATTTCTGATTCTACAAAAGGTCGAACATTGGAAATGACGCAGAATGAAGCATTGAAGTATCAACAAGCTGATCCGAATAACCGAATGATGTTACCGTTTGGATTAAAATCAAAAAAAGGAGAAAAATATTTTGATTTATTCTTTGATGCATTATGTGATGCGATACCTCGTGACTTGCTGCTCCAACCACCTACGAGACTGTGGCTGGTGGGCGGATCCGCATTCTTATTTGATGTATTAACGCATATTTGGCCTAGCACCGAGTTCCATTTAGTGCAAGTCGGTAGGACTATTTGGCCTGACCAACTTGAAGGGAAAAAGGTGCGCTTGTACGTGGCCCCAGAGAAGTTCGGGCAAGTGGCAAAATCACAGCCACCGTACAAGACAGTGCCATGGTACGACGCCAAGGTTTGGCAATTTATTCAACAACATGGTCGTAATGGTGATTACATATGGAATGTGGGTTGTGTCCCTGACAACCCGGTAGTTCTTGCACTAAAAATTAAGGGGAGACTCAAAGACATCTTCAATAAATAAATGATTATATAATTGTAACAATTAAACATTTGTATTACAAGAACCGTCGCGTGTTAATTTTTTTTTCCTATTTTTTTCTCATGACTTAATCGAATATCATCTAATGCTTCATAGAATACCAAGTTCAACATAGTTTGCACGAATTGCATCTCCATCATGCCTCCATAATAGGTTTTATTGCTTCTTACATCAGAATCGTGTAAATTTTTGTGATGTTCCGGTGTATCCTGCTTATATCGGTCGAAGTGAAAGCCATCCCAATTCTGATAAAGCCATACCTTCTCTGATATCCTCCTGCTATCTAGTACCTCCCACGGGGACCCTTTTAATATTGCTTCAAACTTTTCATCGGCACAGAAAACACCAAAGCGTTTATTGTAATGGTTATTTCGATATATAACTCGATTACCAAATTCCTTTGCCTTATTACCATAAAGCCACATAGTTTCATTGGTCAAAGTATCCGCTCTTCTATCACTTACAGCTCTAGTTTCGTCACTATCACAATATACACTCGCTGTCTCATTCATATGCGCCCTGGCTATTGAATCAAAATCCCAGGCACCCATATTTAATATTAAATGAGATGGCTTAACCACAGTTACAGCAAATTCAAGTGCCCAATCAAAGTGATGAATATAAAATGATTCAATATATACAAAAGTTATTCGCAAATGATCACCAAAATCAGTATCAAAATATCTACCAATACTGCTAGTTGATACTGCATTTCTTATGTA
>JACCDO012322801.1_pt1 | contig 13687 bp, 13 predicted proteins | sample 7446101 | NCBI WGS metagenome assembly JACCDO01 (sample SAMN15323440, study PRJNA562643) | freshwater metagenome | isolation source: river surface water | place: USA:Blue River Watershed | collected 2017-08-16
ATCCAAAGCAGAAGGATTTACATTTTTTGATAAAACTCTTATAAATTTCAATGTATGTTTTTACAATATCTTAAAAGGTATGATTGATTATTTTTCGAAACCATTAATGCAAGTTATAAACGGTATGGTTAATGCATTAAAATCAATGTCATCGATTATTGATTCATTTAGAAGTATGTCCCGAGTCATACGTGAATTATATTCTGCATTAGTAGAAAGTGTATATAACCGCATGAGTAATTCATTTGCCGCATTTGTTTATTTACAAGAAAAGTTAAAGAATTTAATTAAAAGACAATCCGCTATATTTGAGGTATTAATGCAGTTCTTTACAGCTATGCCATTTTTATTTTATAGTTTTTCACATGGTCCTATTCCTCGTTTTGCTTATTGGCTTAGTCATTATTGGGGTGCATTAGTCGCATTTATAGCCATTTGTATTCTATGTGCAGTAGGTGGTCCTTTTATTTCAATATTCGCATGTCCAGTATGTGCCTTATGTTTTGATGCGAATACACCTATTATTATAGACAATAAAAAAGTTATACTTCGTAATGTTCAAATCGGTGATAAAATAGGCGAATCTATTATTACTGGTAAGCTATCACTTAAAACCTATAGTTATGAATTATATAACTACAATGGTATTTTAGTATCAGGTACTCATTTAGTAAAACATAATAATAAATGGGTCAGAGTTAAAGATGTACCGAATATTTCTAAAATATCTAAATTTACAGATTTGGTTTGTTTTACAACTAATAATAATATAATTGAATTAAATAATATAACTTTTCGTGATTATACTGAATCAAAAAATACAAATATATCTTTTAATATTCATAATTATATGAAACAAAGTAATAATGATTCAAATTTTGAATTTACGCCAATATTTGCCGATACTTATTTAAATAACTATTTATGGGGATTTGGTCCAAATACAGATATTGAAATAAATGGCACTATTTATACGATAAAAGATATAGTTGAAAATAACTTATTTAACAATAATATTATAGGTGGATTTAAACAAGTAGATGATTCAATCGATTGGTATAAATATAATGATTCTATTTATGTAACAGGTAATACATTAGTATATGAAGATGGTATGTGGATTCGTGTTTATGAATCGGATTACTCAAAATTAACTAAAGAGAAATTTCCATTATATAATTTAGTTACTTCAGATAATAAAATAAAAATAAATGGTATATTATTTAGAGATTTTGTAGAAACTTCAGATATGAATGTTATTGATAAAATAGATAAATATGTTTTAGAAAGAGTAGAATAAATTATATCGTTTTTATTTATCATTTATTTTCATACTATTTAATAAATATGACTATTAAAAATAATAAAACAAAAGAAGAAAAACAAAAAGAAATAAAAAACATAATAACGAAACTAACAGAATTACAATTAAATACAAGTCACGATGGTATAAAAAAGTTATTTATGATATTTAAAGAATATGTTGATGGTGAATATGGATTAAATGGTAAAATAAAATTAGAGGAATTAAACAGAGAATTAGTGTATAATTTTCCACAAACTAAGAATCGAGAAATAAGCGTTAATTTAAGATATAAGGAATATCATTAAAAATAATTTCTTCGCTAAAATATCGTTACATTGAACTGACCATTTGACGGAGAAAGTAAAAAATACACGTTCCGCCTGGCGTTATCCTATACGAGTACCTACATTGTTTTCACATACTATTAATGTCATCATATGTCGTATTTTGTATATTTAACACTTAATCTTCGCTATATCAATATGTATTTTTAGCGATAAACTTATTTTTTGACAATTCTTCACTTATACACATATTACATTTGATTTACATCGTATTTATGTTGAAATATGTCATATTGTATTAAATTACGCTAATTTAATAGTATATTAGATTACTCTATTAGATTATGCCAATTTATTAAGTTGTCCTCTATTTAAGTTGTCCTCTATTTAAGTTGTCCTCTATTTAGCCATTTATAAAAATAATAGTTTTTGTGTATATTTTATTTGAAATTACAAAATTTGATTTAAATATTATAAACTACTAACATCATAAAAATATTTTAAAAAATATAAAAATGTCTTTTGAATTAATAAATTCTTATTTTCGTAATGATAATGATTCATATTTTAATTTTAATGAAAAACAAACTTTATTGAAATCAAAACTTGCAAATGAATATGATAATCTATTATTTGATTCTTGTATATCTGATTTAATATATAATTATATTGAATGTTGTGCATACTATAATGAAATTGAAATAAATACTATACGTTCAATAATAAATAATATAGTTGATGTATCATATACTCATATCAATAAACTTAAAATAAAATTAAGTAAAAGTAAAATAGTTTATAATAGATATAATACATTAAATATTAATTATGATGATGATGAAGATAATATTAGTTATGATAATGATATTTATAATTTAAAATTTCAAATATATAATGTAAATAATTTGATTTTGAATTCTCTTAAATTATTATCAAAATTAAATAATTTATAAATTATGTGAAGTGTTCATTTATATTTTTTTAATATTTACGTTCTCTAGGTGCTGAAAATGAGCTAGAACGTTTTAATTTTTTCATTTGTTTAGCACGTTTTTTAGTAATATATCTTTTATAATCAGCAGGTAACATAAACTTGTCATCAATAACATTATATGATATTGGTTTATTAAAAACAGCAGATAAAGCTTGTTGTTTAGGTTTGCAACATTCATTAATTAAATAATGATAACTATATAATTTTTGTGAAACTAATAATACATTCGCTATTAAAGTGGTTGCTGTACGGAAACCATCATAATAATCATTAAATACTAATAAAGATGATAATAAAATGTTAAAAATAAAAAGAAAAGTTGTAACATAAACAGTTTTTCTAAATTTAAAATTATGTTCTTCTACAGTTCTTAGTACTAACGGATATAAATGCATATTTTCAACTAATGAATTATAAGGTTCATCATGACTTTCATCTAATGTTTTAATAAAATAATTTTCTCTTTTATTTGAAACATAAAGTAATTTAATAAAATAACCTAATGTTATAAAATTCCACACAATAACTAATTCATTGAATTTTGTTAAATTACTAAAATTATCTTGTAATGAACATGTTGTACCTGTCTCTGGACAATATTGTGGTACAAATATACTTAATAAAGTTGCCATAGCTATTTTAACCATTTCTAAAGAAGATGTACCGATAGATGTTATTTTTTCTGTTTTAGTATCTTCTAAAATTGATTTTCGTCTATTTAATACTTTATCTGGTTTGATATCATCTACTATTTCTATTAATACTCCTGATATATCTGTTGTATAACCTTTCATTTTTTCTATTTCAAAATTTTGAATTATTTTTACCTTTATACTACCTAAATTAACTATATTTTCTTGATTTGAATTAATACTGTCATCATTATTTAATACACGAATTCCAACTCCAGATAAGTCATATACACTTACACGATTATTTATATTTTCATTTGCATCTATATTATAACCAAATTTACTTGAGATATAAAATATAATAGAACCAATCGGTTCATAAATAAATTGTTTTATTTTTGATATAAAATTCGATAACATTTTATATATAAAATATATTATTTTTTTTATTTAGAGTCTTGTTTTTTTTGTTGAGCTTCTTCTAAAATTACTTGTAATGCTTTTGTTGATATTATATAAATATCAAAAGGTGAAAAACGTTTATCAACTGGTAATACCAATTTTGATTTTACCCAACAATTTAATTTATATATGTTTGATGATATTGCAGCATAATGAGATGATTTTTTAGCAAAACCAAAATAATTATATATCATTGTACTTATAGTCGATAAACCACCAGCTACAGTATTCCAATCTCTTATTAATTCTGCATTTGTTGTCGAAGATTGAACATATACTATACCAGAACCAAGTAATAAATTTAAAAATTGGATTGTATTTGCAGTATATCTATTACGTCTACTTGAACTCTTATATTTATCTTCTAAATCATCTAACAATAGTATTAATTCATCTAATTTATCTAATCCATCTTCTACCCATAATGACCATTCATCTGTATAATTTTCTACTTCTAGTTCATTATCTACATGTACATTTTCATTATATCTTAAAGTTATTGGTAATTCACTACTTAAATCATTTGCTAATAATTGTCTATCTACTCGTCTTTTTCTATGTGTATCAAATGTTATTGGTACATCATTATTATATACTTGAGCCTCTGCTGCTTCTCTCTTAATATCTTCATCTGTCTCTTCTATTGTTTTATCAGATATCTTTAATTTTTCATTAAAATAATTAGTCATATTATTAAAAACATTTGCTTTTGGTATCTCATTTATTTCTTCTTCATTATTTACTTTCTCTTTGTAATCTAATTTTATATTATCCATATTTATTTCATCATATTCCATTCTTTCTTTATTTAAATTATTTAATCTAGTTTCTATATCTTCTCTTTTACTATGTTCTTTTTCTATTCCAGCATTTTTTAAAGACTCGTTTGTATTTAATTTGGCTAATAAAACTTCAGACCTTAAAACTTCTTTTAAACTATTTGACATTTTACTATCTATTCTTGAATTTCTTACTGAACTTATTGGCGATTCATTATGTATTAATTCTATTTTTGATAAATTTAATGATGGCATTCTGGATATGTTTCTTGATGAAGATTTTGATACTTGAGGTTTATTAGGTGAATTTTGTATTGATTGTTCTCTTGATGCTTTTTGTGAGTTTTGCGCAGATATTGGTCTAGAATTTTGATTTATAGGTAATCTTGAATTATGAACAGATGATACTGATGGTCTAGGTGTATTATGAACCGATGGTTGCGGAGTATTATGTACTGATGGTTGCGGAGTATTATGTACTGATGGTTTTGGGGTATTATGAACTGATGGTTGTGGTGTATTATGAACAGACAGCTGTGGTGTATTATGTACTGATGGCTGCGGTGTATTACGTACAGATGGTTGAGGAGTATTATGTACGGATGGTTGTGGAGTATTACGTACTGATGGTTGTGGAGTATTATGTACGGATGGTTGTGGAGTATTATGTACGGATGGTTGAGGAGTATTATGTACGGATGGTTGAGGCGTATTATGTACGGATGGTTGAGGCGTATTATGAACCGTTGGCCTAGGTGAGTTATTTACGGAGGGTATCGGAGTACCATGGATTGAATGTACAGGTGAGTTATGAACAGACTGTACCGGACTATTATGTTCAGATGGTACCGGACTATTATGAACTGATGGTACTGGTGAATTTTTAACGGATGGTACAGGACTATTATGTTCGGATGGTTGAGGGGAATTTTTAACGGATGGAATTGGAGTAGAGTGTATATCAGCTGTTTCTAAATCAGATATAATATTATTTAAATCATCCATACCATTTAATGATACTCTATTTAAAAAATTTATTTCATCATTAGATACAGACGGTATATCATTGGTAATTATACTTGTACCTGGTAAATTAGTATCAATGTTAATATTCTCGTTTTCATTTTCTACTAAAGGATTATCAACATCTATATAAAAACTATTATTGTTGGACATTTATAATTTATATAGAAATAAAAAAAAATAAACTTAATAAAAATCAATTGATAAACTATCATCAATATTATAAATATTGGGAGAACCAGAAAATTGTATATTTAAACGAGTATATAGTTTTAGTTTTAAATCAACAAAATTATTTTTTACATATAAAACATTATCTTCTAAATTTATATTTGTAAGATGTAATACTTTATTATGAACAATTGGAAAAGAGAAATTTAATTTTTCAGCTGGAAAGTATAATTTCATTTTATTTTTTTCTATATTAACTTGATATATATAACAACTACTATAATATGATTGTGTTGAATTTACTAAATATGATATAAATAATTTATTAGCATTTCTGGAAACTTTTTTAATAAGTTTAGATTGTTTATTAATAAATTCTATATCAAATAATTTATAAAAATTAGTATCTTTATAATAGATTGATTGATTAATTAAATCTGATAATCTTCTAATTGGTGAAGTAATATGTAAATAATTACTTAATTCTAATGACGCATGTAAATCAGGTATATTAGAATATGAAGCTGATTCAGAGTTAAGTAAATTAAGAAAGTTATTTAAGTCAGAATCATAATTATGATTAATTAATTTTTTATATTTATTAGTTTGTATTCTAAATACCGCATTTGGTTCTTTTAATATATAATTTCCAAAAACGTAATTATAAGTTATCATCATACATTCTATAAAAGTATGTGTGTCATGTACATTAAAAGGTTTATTTGTATAATTTCTATAAATACCTGCAATAGTTTGATAGTATTTATTAAATTTATTTTGAGTATTATCGTAATCATAATTTTTAGTTATATTACCATACGATGGATATGATTTAAAATCTATATTACCCGTGTTTTTATCAATTATAAACTCAATTGTAATCATTATTCTAATATTATTTTCTAATAAAGAACATATATTTGAAGATATATTATCTGGTAACATATGATACGTTTTATTTGGAAAATATATTGAAGAAACCAAATTAATAAAATTATTATTAGGTATATCGATAATATTTTTTAAAATTGTATAAACATCGGATATATGAACATAAAAATTTATAAAATTATTGTCTTCTGATATTGAAAATGCATCATCTATATCTCTACAGCCTAATGGGTCAATTGAATATATAGGTAAATTAATTTTAATACGTCTTGAACTATTTATGTGTTGATTAAGAATATCTTGTAAAGAATTATTATTAATTTTATATTGCTTAAACATTAGGTTATCAAAACGTAAAAGTGTTTCATAAATACAATTTATGTTCATAGTTTCGCCAATAAGATGATATAAATTTCCAGAGGGTAAAACATCATTTGTATTCCATGAAATATTATTAATAGTAATAAATATATTCGATATATATTTAACTTTATTTGAGAATCCTACTGAAAACTTTGGTAATCTATTATCAATTGGTTTAAATAGATAATGAGTTGTATTATTATTTGTTTTAAGAATATATGGGGAATATAATAATAATTCACCGACAATCGGTAAATTCAAATCTCTTTTAATAAGTGTTAATTTTATTTTATCATTATCTTTCGTATATTCTACTAAATCATTATTAAAAAATCCTTTTGCTAAATTTGGAGAGTTTTCAATAATTATTTCATTTGCATTAGTATCATTCTTTTCAGATTGATTAATTAAAGTAAATAATGAATAATCAGACTTATTAATAAATAATTTATACATTTTAAAATATATTAAATAAAATAATAATATAAAAGATTATCAATTTTTATATAAATAATAATAATTATGAAAAGTTTAATAAGAGTATATTTATTTCCAGATACAACACATTATATCTTATCAAATAGAGAAACATTAAAAAAACAAATAGAAAATGAAACAAATACATATATTGATTATTGTAAAAGAGACTTAGATAGTTATTTTGAAATAGAAGGTGGATTTGAATCGGTACATAAAGCTAGAATAATGTTACAAGAAATTGAGAAAAATATATATAAAGAGTGCTATGAAAGTTCAGAAATGGAATAATAAATAAAAAATATTCATTTAGCCTCTTATAAAAATGTTTAAACTTGAAAAAATAAAAAAAATTTGATTTATTTAAATTAAATAAATTGAATTTTATGTATAAATTTATGCTAAACAAACTACAATAAATTTTATAAATAACTCGATAGAAAACCTCTATTAAAAGCATCCCCCAAAAAATATCTAAAAATATAACAAAATCTAAAACCGACAATGTTTATTAGTGAAATAGAAGAAGCATCTAATTCTAAAAAGAATTTATTTAACAAAGATACTATATTTAACGTAAATAAGTTAATGCTAGAAATTGAAAAAAATCCTATTAAGGGATTAATTGATAAAGCAGATAGTTTATGTGTATTAAATAGTATAAAACCTATAAATTCAAATACAATTGAATTAATGACTGATTTTAGAAACAATAATCCGGGATTGATGAAATATATGGATAGTAATGATAATTTAGTAGTAAAATGCGGTAAAAGAGAATATATTTATAAAAAAAGAGTTTCTTTTATCATATTCAATATCTCTTTAAATAAAATAATTTTAGAGAAAGCGGAACCTATAAATGAAGCATTAGAAAAAGATGGAAAATTAGAAGAAGGAAAAGATACAAAAGTTGGTTTTATTAAAGCTAATAAGTATATTGACGAAAATGAAATTGACCCATGTAAAAGATGCATTAAAAAGTATCTTAATATAGATATTGAATTACCTACTGATTTACCATTTATAATTGTAAATAATACAAAATATTTTATAATTAAAATGAATGAACGTAAATTAAAAGATCTAAATTTATGTGAATTTACATCTTTTAATCAATTAAAACAAACAATTCTTAATAAAGAATCAAAGACTATTGTATCAGAAATATTCCCATTAGTTAAAAAGTTAGCTAGAAGAATTGATATTTAAAAAGATTTGATTAATTAATAAGTATAATATTTTTTTTTACAAATGTTTTCAATTGACTATACTATTAATAAATGGGTAGAAACCTATGATTTAGATACCGATAAATTATTATTAAATAATTATTTAAATATTGGTTATCAAGTTTCTAAAATGATTAGTTTCCAAAGTAATGATTCCAATTTAGAAAAATATTTAAAAATACAATCAGACTTTTTTGAAGAAAAGATTTCTAATATATCTAAGTTTTCTGATATACGTATTGAAAATTTAGAGAAAACTATTAATACTATCCAAGATAACAGTAATAAAACCATTGAAACAAATACCGACAAATTTACTCAAATTATTGAAAAAATTACTGGTAAGGTTCATACATCGGCTACAAAGGGTAAAATTGCTGAAGGATTCTTAGAACAAACCTTAAAAGAATTATATCCGGATGATATTGTTACTACAACCGCATCTACTGCACATGAATCTGATATTCAATTAAGTTCATCTAATTATCCAACTATTTTAATTGAATCTAAAAATTATTCGAATCCTGTTCCTACAAAAGAAGTTGAAAAATTTAAAGTAGATTTAGACCGTACTAATATTAAATTTGGTATTTTCTACTCATTTGGTACTACTATTACTGGGAGACATAAATTTCAAATAGAAACATATAAAGATAAATATATTTTATATTTACCAAATATAACATTTGAATCATCTTTAATTAATTTATCGATACTAATGATACGTAAAATTGCGTTAATGTCCGATTCTTCCAGTTGTTATAATAAAGATTTAATTATTCAAAAAGCTACTGAAATTATTAATATAATTAAAGAACTTGATGTTTTATATGATAATCTATCAAAATCTAAATTTGAATTAATTAAACAAAAAAAAATTATTATTGATAGTTTAGATAATATTCATACAACTTATATTGATAATGAAGCATTAATAAAAAATATTATAAACCGTATTAAAATACAAATAAATGATAAATTACGTGAATTTACTGAAAACAATACTAATAATAATACAATTGATACTACATCATTTGAATATTTAAAAAATGGAAATAATAGAGAACAATCATTATATTATCTATTAACTGATTTGTCTGGTTATGACTTTGTTAAAATAACTAAAATTAATGATGGATTTCGTATTTCTAAATGTGAAAAAGATTATTTTGAAATTCTTATTAAGAAAACTACTATAAAGGTTAATTCACTTATTAATGAAGCATCATTTGGATTAAATAATTCAAATGCTAATTCAATGATTATTAATTATTTAATAGATACAATTAAAAATAATTAAAATTTAGTTTTAATTTATGATTAATTATTATTTTTTTCAGATTCTTGTTTTTCTTCAATAACTTCTTCTTTTGTATTTTCATTGGTCATTTCATTGGTCATTTCATTGGTATCTACTTTTTCTTGTTTAGTTTTTAATTTATTGTTTAAAAAAGAACAGTATTTCATACCTAAATTATATGATACATATAATAATCCTAATGTACCAACTACTGCTGAAGTAATTAATGCGTGTTTTTTATTAGTAACAGTTAAATAATTGAAATTAAACATTTTATATATTTAATTATATTATTAATAATTTTAAATAGATATTATTGTTATTTTATTTAAAATTATTTTTCATATTTTGTTAAATCCTCATTATATATATAAATATAATCATCATCTACTTGTCCTCCTCTAATTTGCCAATTATCTTTTTTTAATTCTTCTAAATATTTTATAGTTTGTTGTAAATTTTCTATCATATCATCTATTGTTTTACTACCATCAAAAATATGTTTGCCTCTCATAAAGATATCTTGATATTTTTCATCATAAAAATCACAGTCATAATCACTACATGGCTTACCTGAATTATGGCAATAATCACACTTATATTCACAATCATCACATCCATCGCAACCATCACATACCTCGTATTCTGATTCTTCGCAATCTAGTTCTTTATTACTAGATTCATTACAATCTGATTTTTTACAATCACATTCTTTTGTTTCATCATTTATATTAGGTGATAGATTATTATCAATTTGTAAGTTTTCAATTTTTTCCGCTATTAAATTATCGGTTGTTTTAGTTTCTAATGACATATTTATTTTAAATAAGTCATAAATCTTTATATAAATATTTTTTAAAATAGATAATAAAAATTTGATTATTATTTTTATTTAATTACTTTATCAAATATATATTTAAATGACTTCATCTATTAATAACGACGCTTTAATTCAAAATATTAATAACATTATTAACGAGAAAATTACACAAATTCTTTTATCTATTTCTGATAAATATGATATTGATAAAGATGAATTATTTGATTGTTATCTTAACATGAGCAATAACCTCTCTACTTCTTCTAATGTTATTCCTGAAAAAAAGAAAAGAAATAAAAATATTAAACCTAAAGAAGACATTTGTATCGCTAAAAAAGCGGATGGTATGCAATGTACCCGTAAAAAAAGAGATAATAGTCTTTATTGTGGAAAACATTGTAATAGTCAAAAATTCGGTTCTGTCACTATTGAAGATTCCGTCGCAGATGATAGCGATAAATATATTATGACTTGGACCGAACAATATGATGGCGTCAATTATTTAGTTGATAATAATAATATCGTTTATTCATATGATATTGAAAATCCTGTTATTATTGGTAAAAAATCCAAAGACGGAAAACTCGTTTTACTTAATAACGTTATTCCATCATAATTTCTATTCATTATTTTTTTTATAATTCTATTTTACAATAACATTTCTTCTCTATCTCATCTATATGCTTTTTCATATTTTTATCTGTTAATAATCCATACCCTCTTAATAATTTTATTAATCTTATTAATACTGTATCTATATCTAATCTATCTTCTGGATTCGCTTTTATCATATCATCTAATATACTTTTATACTCTATTATTAATTCATCTTCACTATTGTTACTACCTATTAAATCATAATATTCTATTAATAATACTACTCCTAATGAATAAACATCGAATTTTTCAAGACATTCTTCACGTATCGAATCTAAATCATATTCTTCTTTTATTAATAAATTTATCGCAAAATTTAAATTATCTAAATACATACTTAATTTTTCATTTTCTGGTAAATCATTCGATTCATCAAAACCACTATCTATATGTAAATTGAATAATGTTTCCATTTTAATTATTAATTCACTTATTAATTCCGATTTCTCACCAGTAAATTTTCTTAATTCATTTTTTAAATTCTCATAATTTATTACATCTAACATATAATAATCTAAACCCCAATAACTATTATGAATTTTAGATAAATTATTATTATCATTATAACCTTCTTTTATTTTACACAATGAACTAAAATTATGTATCTTAAAACTACCCTTCGTTGTTATATTTTTTCTGGTTATATCCCTATGTATTAATCCTCTCTTATTTAAAAAAAATACTCCTTTAACTAGATTTAAATAATTTCCTAAATTATCTTTTATTTTTTCACTTTTATTTCCATATATTTGTCTATATTCGGTTAATGTTATATCACCATTCGGTATTATTAAATTTACGTAATTCTCATTTAAATTTTCAAGAAATTTATCTGGGCTCTCCCTCATTTCTTCCAAGTCTAAATCTAAATTCTTTTCTATAAATTGACTATATTCTAATTCATTTTTATCATTTAATAATTTGAAATTGGTTTTTTTAAAAGGATATATATAATATTCAAAATTAGGGTCTATCTTTTTAAAACCGACTTGCTCTACTATTCTATAATCTGTATTATCAATATTCAATTTATCAACTATTTTTGATACATAATATTTTGATGATTCACCAAATTCATCGCCAATTATATTTGGAACAACTCCACAACTATTTGTTTCATTACCTTGATATCTTCCACCTGTCAAATTATTATAATTATCTTCTTCCTCAAATTCATCCATCATTAAATCAGTATTTGATTCTGGCGTTTCTATTTTATTGTTTTCTTTATAAATTATTGGTATATCACCTGCTAAACTATCTTTTGATTCTATATCATCTTTGTTTTCAGTTGGTTCTACTGATAGTGACTCATTATTAGATAAATTATTACCAGATACATCTATATTTTCATTATCTTCTAAATTATTATTTTCATTAATTTCGTCATTATCATTATCTTCTATATTAATTAATTTATCTAAACCATCTTCTTGTTCATAATTATCATAATTTTCATTTTCCATTTTTATATTATATATATATTTGTTTTAATATAAAAAGAATTTTATTTTAATTTGTATAATGGGTATAGATATTGTTGGTTTTCATTCTTTTCTTAAAGGACTTTTATATACTAAAAATTATAATAATATTTTAACTCTTGGACGTCAAGGTCTTGATGTTAATTTAGAAATTGCGAATCATATCGCTAAACAATATAATATTTATTTTCAAAGCAACTATCCATTTGTACCATGGGAAGATTTCTCACCTAATAAAGCATTTTGTGAAAGATTAATGACATCCTTTGGTTTTAAAAATATAGATTCTATTGATTTTTCAGACTATGAACATGCGTCTATTATTCATGATTTAAACCGTCCTATTCCAAATGATTTAAAAAAATATGATTATATTTTAGATGGTGGTACTGTTGAACATATATTTAATGCACCACAGGTATATGAAAATATTTTTAATCTATTAGAATTAAATGGTATTTATGTATCAATTGCTTGTAATAATAATTATTCGGGTCATGGTTTCTATCAATATTCCCCCGATTTTTATGCGTCCATTATGCAAAAAAAATATGGAATGGAATTGCTCGAATTAAAATTAGCTAGATTACATACAGAACCGAAAGATTGGCACGATGTTAGTGTTATACACATGGATTATAATGGTCGCAATATTTTTCATTTTGATACAAATACACCAGTTTATATTGTGTGTGTCGCACGTAAAATATCTAATGAACGGGCTTCTTTAATACTCGAACCGCCTATGCAATATTCATATCAAGAAGTTTTATGGAAACAACCACCTAAATAAAAATAATAATATTATTCAT
>JACCDO010489384.1_pt1 | contig 13686 bp, 5 predicted proteins | sample 7446101 | NCBI WGS metagenome assembly JACCDO01 (sample SAMN15323440, study PRJNA562643) | freshwater metagenome | isolation source: river surface water | place: USA:Blue River Watershed | collected 2017-08-16
GAAGCATAATTCCAGATTTGTCCGTTTCGTGTATTTTTACAAGATCATTCTTGCTATGTTTATCACCCTTAGCAACAACCGTGTCTAAATAAGCACGTATTGATTCTAGTTTACTCATACTATCTTGGCTCAAATCAATATATTTATCCAAATCTTTATTTATTCCTCTCTTTATAAAATTAACATCAAAATCTAATGAATTAATTTCCTTACACATATCCATTATAAATGTGTCGTTAAATACTTTTTGAAACTCGGTACATATTTCTGTAATATTCATGGTAATTTCTTCTTGTAAATATTGTGTTACTACTCTATCTCCATCTACTATAGAGAATAAATTTCGAATCGTAGAGAGATTCTCATAAAAATAAAATAAATTCTGAGGCGTAATCTTTTTCAAATATATTTGTCTATTTAATTTTTCAATGTCTTTTATATTCTTCAGTTCCTTCCTCCAGTTCATCCAAAATTCGGTATTTAATAGATATTCGGTTATATCGTATTTTCGCTCCATTTTCTCTCTACTTGTTGTTGGATTGAGAATATTATGTTTGAAAGTTCTACTACCCATTGATGTAATACAATTGTTTAAGAAACTACTCACTGAAGATAGTTTGCCTTTATAATTATGATCATCGATGATATTTAATTGCTGTAAACTATGATTTGCCAATAACATTCGCTCCGTCTTGTTTTCTACAATAGGTTCTTGAATTTTATTTATAAGATTTGGATTATGCTCGAATACAAAGTTTAATAAGTAGACATAACTTTGAATTGCGTATACAAATTCTAATCCTCCTTGTAAGATGGATCCAGATACTACTTGAGAGAAAAAACGATTAATTATTTCTTGTTGATAAGTTTGTTTCTCCGCATTCTTCACTCTTTTATCGGTGCTGTTTATTTTGTGAATCTTCTTGCTTTCGATTTTTACATAGTTAATGATGTCATTTATTTTATTTTCTTCCATATTCGAAATCATAATGGTTTCACTTGGGTTATAAGTACTGATAAATCTCTCTAATTCATCATATGTAGTTGGATTATGAACATTTTCTGTCACTACTTCATAGAAATTACTCTTTCCAGTAAAAATATCAATTGTCGACATGCCTATAACAATGTTTCCAAATTTATTTAGTTTACTCTTTTCACTACGATGTATCCAAATACAACAAATGTTATTAGATATCTCTTCATTATTCACAGAAAAGAAAGTACCTGGAGAGAAAATACCAGTTAAACTCCTTGTTGTATTTGCGGTCGGCGTATCTTGACTAAATACAACAGCTGTATAACCATTGTTTTGTATTTTTTCCACATATTTGTCAATAATATAATCGCGAAATCCTAGCATAAGTGTCGTTTCGTTTTTATTTGCGGATGCCAATTCGGTAAATCGCTTAAAATCAATTACTTGTTCTTCTACTACTTCCTTAGTATTCGCATCAACTTTTGTATATACCTCATAAAAAGCGCCGACTTGAAACAATAAAATTGTTTTTTTGCCGTATTTCTCTCTATACTCATCTCTTAATTTAAAATACTGTTGAAGCATAGCCATTGTCCTAATAAATATAATGCTATATGTTTATATTTATTAGTAAAGTATTATTTCTCAATGAATACAGTAATAATTGTGTACTTATATAGTAGTGCTTATTACTGCTTATAGTTAAGTTAGTTATATGGCATTTATAGATTCGCAGACAAATAGTCGCATGCCTTTTTATATGCGGGAACATTATTCGTTTTAATAATCGCATTTAATTCTTCATATATTTTGTGTTTCAAAGTTTGGCTACATTTGCCTCTACATATTTTTGCCATGATATTATCCGGATCAAGTGTCTCACATATTAAATTATTTATCATCATCTTGTCATGCTTTTCCATAAGTACATTGTACAATGTTTCTCCATTATATGGTATTTTTTTCACACCACTACATAATTCGACCAAGTCCTTTGCCTTCACCATTTCTCCCTTATAAAATACTTTGTGTTCTTTGCTAATTTCAGTTTTAACACTTGGTATATTTTTTCCAAGCGCATCTTTATCAATAGAAATAATATATTCAAAAATTGGTCGTGTTTGAGTAATAGCTACAATACTTTTTCCACGAATCGTATGAATATCTGGTTTCAATTGTTCAATGGCTACATTTCCTTGATCCGTAGTAACACGTGTTCCCCTAGGAAAACAAATCGGAACCATTGATTCCGTAACACCCGGGTTTAACACATCGATATTTATAATTATACTATTAGAACTATCTGATAGCGTTACCTTAAGTCTATTTGTATTTACACCAAATTCGGCAGTAGATACCATTTTAACAATGTTAATTAACCTCTTTTTATTATACTCAGTTACACTGGCTAGTGGATAGTTAACTATGGTTATAACTGCGGTATAATCTATATAAAGATCATGCGTATATTTAATAACGTTACTACTTATATCATCAGATGTAATATTTGAAGATATGTCAGTTGTGAGAAATGTAAAAAATGTACTATTACTTGTAACAGCATCTGCGGCATCGTCTCTGCTTATGATATCAATAAAAACATTTGCCTTACCATAAAATGTTTGGCCCGACCCATCTGTTAGATTCGGACTAGGACTAGCCGTATTCAATGCAATTATTGTCGATGGTCTTATATATACCGTTGTTAATCCAGTATTTTGAAACGCATTTTCTCCGATACTGGTTACCGTTGCCGGAAGTGTAATTTCGGTCAAATTTGTCATACCATAAAATGCCTCTCCACTAATACTTGTTATATCTGATGGTAGACTAAAATTAGCCAAATTTGTTGTACCATAGAAAGCTCTTGAACCGATGCTTTTAACAGTGGATGAAAATGTAATATTGGACAAACTTGTCTTATCTTTGAAAGCATCTGCTCCAATGCTCGTATAACCTTCAATGCGAGCAGATGTCGCACCACTCAAGTCCGTCGTCGTGTTTGTTAATTCACCGGTTCCACTAAAAACTTGAGTAATAATTGATATAGATACATTTGATGCATCAAAAAAATTGGCCGTCTGTCCAACATTTACATTTAGTTTGCTCAAATTTGTCGATTCTTCAAATATAACAGATGTTAGTCCAGAGGCATCTAGGAACACATTTGAGCCAATATTTGTAACTGATGGTGGAACAGTAATATTTACTAAATTTAAAGCGCCTTGGAAAGCATAATTTTCAATCTGTGTTGCGCCAGCTGGTATATTATAGGAAGTAATCGTATTACCTATTGGGTATTGAATTAAATTCGTTTTATTTTTATTAAATAATACGCCAGATATATCACTTGAATAATTATTATTAGAAGAATCAACAGTGATATTGTTCAAGGATGTGTCATTTTGGAACGCATTTGCTCCGATGCTAGTAACTGATGATGGTATCGTAATCTTGGTCAAAGAGATTGCGCCTTGGAACGCATTTGCTCCAATGCTGATAACTGATGATGGAATAGTAACTTGGCTTAAAGCAGTAGCATCTTGGAACGCATTTGCACTTATGCTAGTAACATTAGTACCAATATCAACATTATTCAAATTAACCCTACCAATATTAAAATATGATTCATTGTTAAGCGAACCAGTATTAATATCATTTACATAATATATATTGTTAGTTGTATCAACAAATAATGTTGAAGATGGTGTTGTAATCGTAACATTTTCCTTACCATAAAATGTTTGTCCAGAACCATCTGATAAATTTGGGCTTGGGTTACTATTATTTAATGTAGTGCGTGTGAATGGCCACATATAAACTGTGTTTAATCCGGACGCATCTTGGAATGCGTTTTGCCCAATGCTTGTAATTGATGCCGGAATAGTGATTTGAGCCAAACTTGACGCGCTATTAAAAGCATTTGTACCAATACTAGAAATTTTAGAAAAATCAGTTTGAGTTTGTAATTCGAAATTTACTGAAGTCAATGATGTAGCTCCTTGAAACATTCCTTCATTAAGTATATTGACCTCATATGGAATGTTAACCGATGTTAAACTTGATGCTTCTTTGAATGCATTTGAACCTATACTTGTAACGCTATCTGGTATATTAATTTGAACCAAATTTATTGCTCCTTCGAATGCGTTTGATCCTATTTCAGTAACAGTAGATGGAATCGTAACTTGCGTTAAATTAGTAGCATTTTGAAACGCATTTGCACCAATACTAGTTACAATTGACCCTATATTTACATATATAATGTCACTTGTAGGTACATTACTTACATACGAACTTGAAGTAAGCTGTCCAGATATTTCGATATCTTTAATACTGCTATCATTGTCAAAAAACACAGATATTGTATCGTAATTTATAATATTAACATTATTCGCACCATAAAATGTTTGACCAGATCCAAAAGATATATTAGAATTAAAATCAAAATTCAAGTTATTCAACGCAGTAATAGTCGATTGTCGTATATACACATTGGTTAATCCAGACTGTTGAAAAGCATTTTCTCCAATATTAGTCACATTAGCTGGTATTGTAATAGATGTTAAATTTATTGTACGATAGAACGCTTCTATTCCTATACTATTTAGACTTGAATTTGGATAAAATGTTACTGAATTTAAGCCGGTCGCGTTATCGAAAGCATAATCTCCAATCATTGTAACCGATACTGGAACTATAATCTGGTTTAAATATGTGGAGCCTTGGAAAGCATAATTTTCAATATTGGTGACACCAGTCGGTATATTATAGGAAGTAATAGTATCGCCTATTGGGTATTGAATTAAATTCGTTTTATCTATATTAAATAATACACCAGATATATCACTAGAATAATTATTATTAGAAGAATCAACTGTGATATTCTTTAAATTACTGGCGCCAATGAACGCAGTTGCTCCTATGCTTGTAACCGATGATGGAATTGTAATCTGGGTCAACGCCGTATTGGTGAAAGCATTATCTGAAATATCAGTCCAACCTTCTCCTAAAATTATATTTTCTGGAGATGAATTAATAGTATATAAATCATTAGTAAAAATGGTATCTCCGTTAGATTCAACTGTAGTAGCAGACATATATATAAATACAAATATAAATATAAATATATTTGTATTTAATTTAATTTAATATTATCCACTCACTCCATTTATATTTTAGTTACAAATTATTGTATTCAATTATTATTATCTTAATGTAGCATAAAACTTGTTATATGCGGGTTCATCTCCACTTTCAATAAGTTCGGATAATTGTTTATATAGTTTATTTGTTTCGGCACTTGTATATTTTCCAATATGTATTTTTGCCAAAATATTCTCTGGGTGTAATGTTTCACATATTAAATTATTAATCATCATTTTATCGTGCTTTTCCATGAGTACATTATATAGCGTCTCTCCGGTATATGGTATTTTTGTAACACCAGAACATACTTTTACTAATTCTTTTGCCTTAATCATTTCACCTTTATAATATACCTTGTGTTCTTTACTTATTTGTGTTCTAGCATTTGGTATATTAGTTCCCAATGCGTCCTTTTCAATAGAAACAATGTACGAATGAAGTGGTTGTGATTGGGTTATTGCTATAATACGTTTATTACGAATAGTATGGATATCTGGATTGAGCAATTCTATGGCAATATTTCCCTGGTTGGTAGTAACAGGCGTTCCCTTTGGAAAGCATATAGGTGTCGGAGTTGGAGTAGTATCGGTATATGTAACATTGGTTTTCCCAAAAAAATTAGAAAACATAGCTTGATTATTAGTATATAATGATATACGGAATGGGTATATCGTATTTAATCGGTCAACATCGAATCTACTCATACTTACCATAGTTAAACTAGAGCAACCAGCAAACGCATTTGCTCCAATACTAATGATATTAGAATCTGGATCAATTGTTACTGTCGTCAAAGTAGTTATATTTGCATACGCATAATCTCCTATTGTGATTACACTAGATGGAATATATAATTGAGTTAGTCTAGATCCTTTAAACGCAGTGGCACCTATAACTGTAATCTTTTTTGTAATATTAATTTGAGTTAATGCGATCGTATTTTCAAATGCGCTTACTCCAATCTGAGTTGCTGATTCGGGAATAGTAAATTGTGTCAATGCTCTCGCATCATGAAACAAGTGGTCGGCTATGTTTGTAATTGTTTTAGGAATTGTAACACTTGTTAACAAATTCATATCATAGAAAGCATATTGACCAATGCTAGTGACTGAATCTGGAATTGTAATCTGAGTTAAAGATTGACACATTGAGAACGCATAATTTCCAATATTCGTGAGTAAAGATGGGGTTGTAAATGTGATTGTTTTTATACCAGATGTTGTGAACGCATTGTTGCCAATACTTGAGACACTAGATGGTATTGTTATTTCACTTAAAGAGATAGTAAATCGGAACGCATTCTCTTTAATAATTATCACGGTAGATGGAATATTAACTGACTGTAATTTGTTCGCAAAGTAGAACGCATTTGCTCCAATGCTACTATAACCGTCTATTGATGCGTATTTTGCTATAGGATTTTCGCCTGAAAAATAAGACGCCGCATTTGTCAATTCACCTAAACCGCTAAATACTTGAGTATTAATTGATATATAAACATTAGTTGCGCCAAAGAACGGTTGTCCAGCACCACTTGTTATATTAAGTCTACTAAAATATGTTGAACTATCAAATACAACGCTTCTTATACCAGACAGTTGAAAAGCATTAGCTGCTATACTTGTCACTGACGAAGGAATGATAATCGATGTCATACTTATCGTATTAAAGAATGCTTGAGGTCCAATAGTTTTTACTTGTGAACTAGAATCAAATGTTACTGATTTTAATCGCGTACAGTTACCAAATGCAGCCGCTCCAATTTCGGTTACTTGATATGGTATAATTACAGATTCCAAATTTGTCGCATTTAAGAACGCATTGGTTCCGATACTACTGTGAGTTTGTATACTAACCTTTTTTGCTCCTAGTAAACTAGCAGTAGCATTGGTTAATACACCAGAATTAATGAATACTCTAGTAATTATTGATACGAACACATTAGTAGCACCTCTAAAAGACGAAACCAGACCAATATTAATACCAACCGAATTAAGATTTAACGACTCTTCAAATATTATATTTTTCAAATTAGGACAATTACCAAGGGTGTAAGGACCAGTATTCGCCGAACCAATCCTTAAAACTGACTTCGGAATAGTCATGTGTGTTAAATTACTCAAATTTAAATAGGCAATGCTAGTATAACCTACTAAACGGATTCTGGTTGCCCCATTTAAAACAGAGTTGTTTTGTAAAATTAAGTCATTATTACCAGTAAATACCTTCGTAATATGGGATACTGTTATACCAGACTTGCCATATAATGTTTTATCAGTACCGGGTATAATACTTAGATTATCTAATAATGTCGATTCTTCGAATATAACGGTTGTTATACTAGATTCAGTGAAAGCGTTAGCTCTTATGCTTGTTACGGATACTGGAATAAAAATACTTGTTAATAATGATGCTCCTTGAAACGCATAGTCCTCAATAGTTGTAAGTTCACTATTTTGAGCAAATGTTATGGATGTCAATCCTATGGCATCTTTGAATGCGTTTGATCCAATGCTAGTAACTGTCGATGGTATATTAATTGTAGTTAAACTGGATGCGCCTTGAAACGCAGAAGTTTGAATACCAGTGAGTCGAGATAAAATAATATTATTCTCTGGCGCAAATATTACCGTTTTTAAATTTGTCGCACCTCTAAACGATTCCGTACCAATATTGATCATAGAAGCTGGTATGGTAATTTGAGTGATAGTTGTCACATCTTTAAACGCGGCAAGTCCAATACTACTATAGCCTCGAATAATTACATTATTTACGCCTTGTAATGGAGTATTATTTTTGCTTAATTGTCCAGTTCCCAATAATGTTTTAGTATTAATTGATACGGTCACATTCGATTTGCCATAGAATTCTTGATTTGTACCAACATATAAATCAATATTGTTTATATTTGTCGATTCATTAATTATAACGGTTGTTAATGCTGAATTTTTAAAAGTGTTAGATCTAATTATAATTGTATTGTTACTAAATGTTAGAGTGTTTAAATTTGTCGCACTATCAAACGCACCAGTAGCAATTTCTCTAACAGTAGATGGTATAACATAAGAAGTATTTGATTTATTAGATGGATATTTATATAATATAGTTGAATTTCTATCGAATAATACACCATCTGTGAGAGTTAAAGTTGTAATTCTATTATCTGTTCTCACATTAATAGTTGTCAATGATGTCATACCAGAATAATCAGAACTGGAAGCATATGAACATCCAGATGGAAATGTAATAGAAGTTAAATACGACGCACCATAGAAAGCAACCGGTCCTAGACTTACTACTGTATTTGGTATTTCATAGGAAGTCTGTGTATTACCAATTGGATAATGTATTAAAAATGCTTTATTTTTATTAAATAACACACCAGATTCTGTAGAATAAGCGGGATTAGTTGAATCAATGCTTAATGCCGTTAATTTGGTCGAATTAATAAATGCGTCACTTTGTATACTAATAACACTATTTGGTATAGTATACACAGTTGTTGTGTTATTTCCACTCGGATATTGTATTAAAACTGTTTTATTTTTATTGAATAACGCACCAACTGTATCTGATGAAAAGTTGGGATTAGATGAGTCAACTGTAAATGATGATACGCCAAACATATAATCGAATGCATTTAATCCTATATTCGTTACTGATGCTGGAATATTAATACTTGTCAATGAGGTTGCTCCATTAAAAGCATTTTGCTCTATTCTTGTGACTGATGTAGGTATATCATAAGAAGTTCTTGTGTTACCAATTGGATATTGAATTAAAATAGTTTTATTCTTATTAAATAATACACCATATGAATCATGCGAATAATTATTATTAGATTCATCTACTATAAATTGGGTTAAACTGGTTGTATTTCTGAACGCATCTTGTCCTATATTTGTCACTGTTGGTGGAATATTAAATTGAGTCAAACTGGTTGTATTTCTGAACGCATCTTGTCCTATATTTGTCACTGTTGGTGGAATATTAAATTGAGTCAAACTGGTTGCTCCCGAAAAAGCTCGCGGATCAATGTTAGCGAGTTTAGAACCAGTATTAAATGTTATTGATGTCAACGCGGAAGTATTTGCGAATGCTCCATCACCAATGCTGGTAACATTTGCTGGAAGAGCAACTTGTGTTAAACGAATGGCATTTAGGAACGCATTAGCGCCAATACTATTCAAACTAGAATCTTGAGAATTATTAAATACGAATGAATTTAGATATACCGCATCCTGAAATGCGCTAGATCCAATACTTGTGAGCGAAGATGGAATCTCAATCGCTATTAAAGTCATTATTTGGTAAAATGTTTCACCGCTAATACTAGTCCATCCTTCTCCTAAAGTTAGATTTGATATAGAACCACTTGTATATAAATCTCTTGTAAATGTTGCTGGAGTTCCATTCAAATTGCTGTCGTACGGAATCGTAGAAAAACTCATCTAATATATATATTCATATATAAATATATATATCAATTATAACAAATAAATAATGGACAAAAATCACTAAGCAAAAATAATGGACAAAAATAATGGACAAAAATAATAGACAAAAATAATAGACAAAAATAATTGGACAAAATAATTGAGCAAAAACATCCCCGAAAACCAACCGCCGAGTTTTTACTTTTTGGATTTTGCTTTTTCGGGACATGTTTTTCATGTAGATAAATTGCGCTACACGATTTTCAAAAATCACATCATATGAGAAAATTATGTAGGTCATGTAGTGGACTACCTACATATGAAGGAAACTACTTGCTACTGAAAAAAAGGCACTACCGCTTGAAGAATGTAGCAAAATGACTTTTTACAAAATTTCCAAATTGATTTTGGATTTTAAAAAATTACACAAGGTTTTTATGTGTGTTTTTTTATTTTTTGGTTTGTGAATTGGAAAATCATGAAAAATGTGTTTTAGACCATAATGCTCACAATTTTATTTTTGGATGAAATAAATTGTTATGACAAATTTTTTATATATTTATGTGAAATGATTTAGGAGTTTTTTCTATTTCCAATATATAGGAAAAAATGGAAACGATTTTTACGCCAAAAAACGCCAAAAAATTTAATTGCGAATCATGTAACTTTGTATGTAGCAAACAATGTGATTGGTCTAGACATATATTAACACGCAAACATTTATTGGAAATAAATGGAAATAATGGAACTGTAAAAAACGCCGAAAAATACGAGTGTGATATATGTAGCAAGATTTTTAAAACTAATTCTGGATTATGGAAACATCGATCTAAGTGTTCACCCCATATTGAAACAAATATGATACAAATTAGTAATAATAACACAGCATCCGTGTTCGAAATAGACAAGGAATTATTAATAAAGATGCTTTTGAAAAACCAGGATATTATGGAAGGAGTGCTTTTGAAAAACCAGGATATTATGGAAGGAGTGCTCTTGAAGAATCAAGATGTTATGGAAAAAATGATGGAAATAATGCCTAAGTTAGGTAACAACTCACATAATATCACAAATAACAATACTACAAATAATCAGTTTAATATTCAAATGTTTTTGAACGAACATTGTAAGAATGCGATGAACTTGACGGATTTTATAGATTCGTTGCCTATAACGGCTGCAACCTATGATAGCACCATTGAAAATGGCTTAACAAAGACATTAACTAATATGATAACCAACGGACTCAGTCAATTGGATATACTAGAACGGCCGATACATTGTACGGACGCGACAAGAAAAACCCTTTACGTGAAAGAAGCGAATAATTGGGAAAAGGATACAGAATTATTGCGAATACTTTTAGGCATTAGGAAATTGGCTAGAAAGCAAAGAACAATGATAAGTGAATGGAAAGATGTGAATGAAGGTTGGGAAAAAGATGATAATATACAAACGAAACTAACAACTTTAATATGCCATTCTATGACAGATATTGAAAATGATGAAAAGGAAACCAGCAAAATTATAAGGGCAATAAGTAAAAATGTATACTTGGACAATGATGCGAAGCAACAATATATCAAGTAATTATTTATATATTTATATGAAATGATTTATGAAAATCTTATAATAATCTTATGTGTTTTTTTAGAAAATTTAAATATAAGATTATTATAAGATATATATAAGATATGCCAAAGATAGAAATAGATTATTCAAATACCATATTTTACAAGATTTATTGTAGAGACCCATCAATAAATGATTTGTATATTGGTCATACCACCAACTTTGTCCAGCGAAAACATGCTCATAAACAATCGTGTTTGAATACACAGAATTCAAATTACAATTGTAAACTATATGACGTTATACGGAAAAATAAAGGATGGGATAACTGGAAAATAGAAATAATAGCATTTCATGAATGTGACAATTTAATGTCAGCTAAGAAATACGAGCAAAAGTATTTTGAAGAGTATAAAGCAACACTAAACAGTATAGAACCAATGCCTAAACCAAAAGATAAAATTAGCAATGTTGTTGTGGAAAAAAAGACACCTAACATATTATATTGTGATGTATGTAATATACACCTTAGTTCAGTAAAAACACAAGAGATACATAATAAAACTACAAAACATCTTAAAAAATTGTCATTTGATCAACAAATGTTAACAAACTCGCCAAAAAACGCCGATAAATATGTATGCGAACCATGTAACTTTAAATGCTGTAAATTATGTGATTATGATAGACATATTAACACTAGAAAACATGACATACTAACTAATACTAACGAAACAATCGCCAAAAACGCCAAAAAGTTTGAATGTAAATGTGGTAAAAAATATAAGCATATGTCTTCGTTATGTGGACATAAAACTACTTGCTCCGTCACTCAAGGGACTAATAACATGAATAATAACACAATCGAATTTCAACTAGATAAGGAATTATTGATAAATATGCTATTGAAAAATAATGATGTTATGGAGAAATTACTCTTGAAGAATCAAGATGTTATGGAAAAAATGATGGAAATAATGCCTAAGTTAGGTAACAATTCAAATAAGCAGCAATATATTAAGTAATTATTTTTTACAGTATGTAAATATCAATATACAACTCATAACTGTGTGTTGTCTCACTTTTCTTTTCGGTTGATGTATTACTTATTCATAAAATTATGAAGTTGAGTAGCCGGTTCCACATTGGTAATATCACCCGCTAAAATAGACTGTTCGTATAAAATTCGCAAAACATCGTTTGGAGCAGTGGAACCAATTTTAATCAAATTTTTATCATACAAGTATTTCTTGATTTCATTCAATGGTTTTTGCTTTAACAAACCATGCTCTCTTTTTATTTTTCGTCGAGTAGCATTGTTTTTTATTAATACTGACACTTTTCCGCCAGTTTTACCAAGCTTATATGTGCTTTTTTTAGTAGTTCGCTTTGTTTGACGAATTTTTTTATGTGATCTTTTTAAGTCAGCTAGCTTTTGTTGCCTAATTTTAATGTCGTTGTCGATTTTTGATTCTTCCATGTGTATAGGTTCGTGGTCTGCTGTTTGAATCGTAATCGAAGGTTTATTTTTGACTGTTTTATTGTGATATTCGCGGTATGTAGGTTTGCTACCACCTTTTAAACAACCATGTGGTGGTGATGGTGCGTTATTATGTCCGCCATACAATGGCGTGATTGTACTAACTGGTGGACTAACTGCTGGACTAACACTTTGATTAATTATTGGATTAAAAGTTTGATTAATATTTGGATTAACATTGTGATTAACATTGTGATTAACTGTTGGAAAATCTGATAAATGAACGATTGGTTGGCCTCCAAATTGAATCTGGTTATTTCCTACTTTATTAGACAGTGTATCTCCTACATCACTCGGCCAATCCACCGAAATCATATTTCCCATAGGAGTCGCAATATTGGGTATCACTCTATTTCCACCAATCGGAACCATATGTTTAACTGTTTTATTAACATGTTTCTTGTGTCGTTTTTGTTCCCTTCTCTTTTGTTTCTCGCTTTCACTGAGTTTATTCAAATACTCTAAAGAATTCATAAAACTATCGTGAAATTTCACATCTTCCTCACTATGACCGTCCTTTTCTAGACCCACAGTTTGCTTAGACATTTTTTCAGTTTGTTGATGTTTTTTTATTTTCTCAAGTAGCGTCTTTTTCAAAGAATTTGGCTTTATTACTGGTTTCGGTTTTTCTTTTCTAATTTTATCACTAGTATTTTTTCTAGTTTTATTACCACCATTCGAATTTAAAAAAGAATCATTTATTACTATCTTTCTACTTTCACTCATAATATATTTTTAATTATACTATATTATAAGGAATAATTCACAATAAACAGCGTTAAATTACATTATTAACAATATATAGTGCTATACATTTGTTTCAAACGCTCTTGTTCTTCCATTTTCTTTTCACTATCACCCATCTTCTTATAGGTATCAAACCCTTTTTCTAAATCTTTCATGTTTATTTTTGTCCTCTCCTCCTTTGATAAGCAAAATACTCGACGACTATGAGCAATTTTCACTTTTGAAAATAGTGCCTCCATATCTCGACCATAATATTTAAAATA
>JACCDO010771155.1_pt1 | contig 13686 bp, 7 predicted proteins | sample 7446101 | NCBI WGS metagenome assembly JACCDO01 (sample SAMN15323440, study PRJNA562643) | freshwater metagenome | isolation source: river surface water | place: USA:Blue River Watershed | collected 2017-08-16
ATGCAGGGATTATGCGCCCGCTCCAGAACTAGATTCTTACGAAACGGAATATCTTGCCGATGAAAATGAAGATTTGGGGGTTTCCTATTTAGAAAGCTTGCGTACTCGCCAGCTGGCTGACGAGGAGATTGAAGCTAGAGAAGAGCGCATGCGACAAGCTCGTCTTCAAGGCGACCGAAATGAGTATAGACTAGAAGGTTTAGACGAGCGAGATCGTGAGGAGGAATCCGACATTGATGAGTACTCTGATGCTGAGGATGATACCCCTGGCGCTGAAGGACGCTTAAATTTAGATGCTTTTGATTGTCCACTGCAAGAGTGGATCAGCGAAACTAGAACTCGCAGAGAAATTCAAAACCGATTTCGTCGATTTCTGCAGACTTATTATGTTGGTATCGAGCAAGTTGCAGCTTGGGAGCGTCAACATAGAGATGATCCGGAAGCTCCCAAGTGTCCTTTCAAAAAGTATCGCCCAATCTATCCTGCCAAGATTCGCGCCATGTGCGCGGAAAATAGCGCCTCTTTAGAAGTCGACTACGGACATCTGGGAGAAATGCAATCATTGTTGGCTATCTGGTTGACTGATGTGCCTCGAGACATGTTGCAGATCTTTGATGAAGTCCTAAAAGATGTCGTACTGAAAGACTTTCCGCATTACGCACAAATTGCACAGGAACTACACGTACGAATTATTGAACTGCCGATTTCTGATAGATTAAGAGATCTTCGGCAAAATGATTTAAATAATTTAATTCGGGTTTCGGGGGTTGTGACCCGTCGCACAGATGTTTACCCACAAATTAAAGCGACTGCTTACGACTGTACCAATTGTGGTCAACACTACGGTCCATATCCGGATGATAAGTCCAAGCCTCTCCAGTGCGTCACATGTAACCAAGGCACCCTTCGTATTAATTCGCAAAGATCAGAGTATCGTAACTATCAAAAAATTACTCTTCAGGAAAGTCCAGGATCAGTGCCTCCTGGAAGAGTGCCACGATATAAAGAAGTGGAGCTTCTAGGCGATCTGATTGATATAGCGCGTCCGGGCGAAGAAATCGATGTTGTGGGGGTATACACACACACAAATTCCAATCCCACGAAAGACGGATTTCCAGTTTACGGGACGCACATTAAGGCAAACTGCATCCAGAAGAAAAGCGGCTCGGCAAACACAGGTCTGTCAGAGGAAGATAAAAGAATGATTCGGGATCTCAGCCAAGACCCTGCAATCGGACAAAAAATTGTGAAATCTATAGCACCTTCAATTTATGGTCATGAGCACGTGAAAATGGCAATTGCACTGTCGCTATTCGGAGGGTGTGCAAAACAAGGAGGAAATGGCACACATCGCGTGCGTGGCGACATCAACGTGCTGCTTCTGGGTGATCCTGGTACGGCAAAATCGCAGATTTTAAAATATGCAGAAAAAACGGCCCCTCGTGCTGTATACACTACAGGAAAAGGAGCTTCCGCTGTCGGTCTTACGGCCGGCGTCCATCGCGATCCATTGACGAAGGAATGGACTCTTGAAGGTGGAGCGCTGGTTCTCGCGGACCAGGGTGTATGCCTTATCGACGAGTTCGATAAAATGAATGAACAGGATCGTACATCGATACATGAGGCTATGGAACAGCAAACCATCTCAGTATCTAAAGCGGGTATTGTGACATCTCTGCAGGCAAGATGTGCTGTGCTTGCTGCTGCGAACCCTATTGGTGGAAGATACGATTCTTCCTTCAATCTGGCTGAAAATGTAGAATTGACTGACCCGATATTGCAGCGTTTTGACATTCTCTGTGTATTGCAAGATATTGTGGATCCCGTTGTAGATGAGCAGCTCGCAAATTTTGTTGTGGGAAGTCACATGCGCTCGCATCCCGAGTATCATGATTATGATGGTGAAGGCGACGAAGAAGATAACAGCAATATTGACACACATGGCCTAGCCGACGAGTCTGGTGGTAATGCAAGGAACTCTCGCCCTGAAGATGACACCGGAGATGATAATGACAGATTCGGCAGTGGACCCGCACCCTTGGATCAGGAGACACTGAAAAAGTATATTATGTATGCTCGCGCTTACGTCAAACCTATACTTCAAAACGTTGATTCGGAAAAAATTGCCGCATTGTATGCTGATTTGCGTAAGCAGTCAGCGATATCTGGTGGCGTTCCAATTGCAGTCCGACATATAGAAAGTGTCATGCGAATGGCCGAAGCTTCTGCAAAGATGCATCTGCGCGAACACGTGCGTCAAGATGACGTCGATCAAGCTATCAAGGTAATGCTTGAGTCGTTTCTACAAGCGCAAAAGGCTTCTGTTCGAAGGCAGTTGCAAAGAAGTTTCCGAAAATACATTACATTCGGCGAAGATACAGTTCTGTTGCTCATGCATCAGTTGCGAACTTTGGTGGCTGAATCGGAACGTATGAAAGTTTTGCAAAACAGAGAAATTGGCAGCGAAACAACAGTTGGTATGGAAAAACTTGAAAGGCGCGCGAAAGAAATCAATGTCTATGATCTGCGCCCTTTTTACAACTCTCAGGCCTTTACGAAGCATAACTTTTCTATTGATGAGCGTCGACAATTGATTATTAAAACCTACTAGTGTATAAATGCTATGAAAGAATATATAATAACAATATTGACAATTAAACAACTTTACAAATTATTCAATATCGGCACCCCTCTAGTTTGGGGGCTTGTGTCTGTGCGCCGACTACCACAATTGGCCCCATAGTAACCCGAAAAGCAAGTGCACACACCAGTTTTAAAATCACAAAGCCCGCGATTAGAGCAATCTACATGACAGATATTGTGCGCCTGACCTAAGGAAGAACCTCCAGTTTGCGCTTTGCCTTCACAATCGGTTTCGTCGACGAGTGTTGTGTCCGGATTGTCCCCACTCGGACAACGGCGAAACTCGCATGCTGGCCCAAAGAATTCACCCAATTGCGTCTGGTATGGTCCTAATCCAACATCCCAACTAGAATCACAAACACATGCTTGACTGCGATCCGCATCCCACGAGGATTTAACACCATTTCTGAAAACGGTCGTATACTTAAACGCATTTGGTGATAGAGGCAACGCCTTTGCATCAAGACTCAGTTGAGACATTCTCTTGCACACCCCGCGATTCGAGCAAACTGGTTGTGTCGGATCGCCATTTGGTCTTGGGCAGTTAGTTCTATGGCAAGCAGTTCCTTCGAATCCGGGGAAGCAATGACAATGGCCTGTGGTTCGATCGCATCTCCCACTGCTTGAGCATTCTACTTCTCTATGCATTCCTGTCGTCGCATTCCTTGGCAGCGACGCACCAGCTGGGCCAGAAGGGCAAACCTTTGAAGAGCAGTCTGCGTTAAAGTTATCTGACACAGCCCTTAACCTATCATATGCCGAACCCCAACCAGTAAAGCATTGGCAGGTCGACGTATCGTGATGACAGATCCCGTTTCCATTGCAGAAATTATGTTCTCTACAATTCCCCCCAATCGCCTGTGTACTAAAGCGCGTGGTTCTTTTTGTAGTGCCTTTTCCGTCTATTGGAGTTGGAGCAAACGTTTCTGTAACGAATGAAGAACCAGTTACCTTAATTGTGAACCCCTTGTAGTTAGGGGGTCTACCATAAAGAGAAATGAGTTTATTAGGGCATTTGTCCACAATAATTGATATAGGAACTCCAGCAGGATAGTTTTTATGTGCGACTAATTCAATGTAAGAATCTCCTCGGGAATTGCCACTGCCCTCATGCCAAGTTCCAGTCCAAGCATTAGCTTCTGGATGTACACCGACTTGCAAGGTGTCCCCGGTGGTCAACCTCCACAACGCTTTGGTAGCACCTGTCGTGAGGGTATCAGACACAGTGTAATCTAAGCCTGGATTTCTTGGAAGTGCAGTTTCATTATTATTGGTGAAACCAGGCAAAGCCAAAGTTATGTAGTCTCCGGACGAAATTGGAAATCCAATAGCAATAGTTACGTTAATTGTCGTATCAAAATGTTGCATCGCTGGTGAAAAAGTCAGACCCGCATAATAAAAGAACCCCAAATTCAAATTGTAGGTATTCTTATTAACCAGATAACCAACATATCCAGAAGAGTATGGGTGTTCAAACGCCTGGATGATACCAGTCGGCATGCTTGTTGGAACAGCTACGTTGGACATCACATTAAAATAACGTGATGGGGGGTACACGGTCGTGTCAGCAGCAGTTGGTGCCATTGTTGGATAAGAATCATAAGGAAACAGCGGTGTGGCGATGTATCGATACACTTTCCAATAGGTGCCTGTATTGCAAGTTCGTTTCAAACTATTAGACCTGTCAAGTACTAATTTAAATCCGGCCGTCAGATCCGGAGGCGACAACAACTCTTCATAATACTCGGCAATAATGTAGGAACCCGCGAAGCAATCCGTAACATTTCCTTCAAAAAATGTGACTTTGAAAGGCCACGAAGCCATCAGTCGAGTCCCATTCTGCACTTGAGTTGTAGACATGCAGTCCCCTATCCTAATACCTGGTGTATTAATGCGGTAAGCGCTATACGTGTTCAGAATTAACTTTGTTTTAAAACTTATTTGTATTTCGGTGTCTAAACAACTCCCGATATTTGCAGGATCGAAATTGACCGTTCCGGTGACGTTATCTCGAGTGAAAAGGGCAGTTGGGCTCGACGATATATCCCGCTGTTCAAAACTTGTTGGTCGCATAGTAGGCTGCCCAGTCGGTTGTCTAGTCGGCTGCCCCGTTGGTCTTTTGATAGTAGATGGCTTGCACGTCGGTTGGCCTGTTGGCTGGCTACTGGGAAAACCAGTCGGGGCCGTGTTCGGAGTTGGATAAGCTGTTGTAGGATTAAAAGTCGGCTGTGTCGGAACTGGTGAGGGGGCTCCAGGCGTTGGAGCGAATGTTGGCTTGCGTGTATCTTTAGTGGGCTCTGAGGTTGGTTGACCTGTTGGGTTGGTGGGCGCACTTGTTGGCTGGCCTGTTGGACGCATAGTGGGTCGCGACGTCGGTTGGCCGCTTGGCTGCATCGTCGGCTGGCCAGTCGGGCGTTTCGTAGGAAAATTTGACACTGATGGCTTAGGTGATGGATGCCCTGTGGGTTGGCCTGTAGGTCTTTTTGAATATTGCGTCGGGTTTTGTGAAATTGAAGGTACGGGTGTAGGTTTTCGAGTCGGAACTCTTGACGGTTGTCCCGTAGGTTGCCCAGTAGGTTTGGCTACAGATGGCTTCGCAGTTGAAGGTGCTATCGTGGGGCGCGCTGTTGGAGAATATGTCGGTGGACGAACTTTAGTGGGGAAAAATGTCGGCGACCGAGTTGTGGGCATAATCGTGGGGGCTACCGTAGGAGATTTTGTCGGCACATTAGTCGCAACCACCGGTGCGCGCGTCGGAGCAAATGAAGGCGCAAAAGTTGGTTTATTAACAACAGTTGGTCTAGGAGTTGGTGCAAACGAAGGGGGTCCACTTTTTGTCGGTGCGATAGATGGTTGACCTGATGGCTGACCTGTTGTGCAATTCGGAGTTTAGAATTACAGATATTGCAAAATGGTTAGCTAAAGTGTATTCAAAGATTTAGACAAATTTTTAATAGACCGGGAATATCACGCTGAAATGTATTGTACGAACCTGTAGGTTGTCCTGAAGGTGACCTTGATGGTACAGGTGTAGGTTCAGGTGTTGGCCACCTCGTAATGGTTGGTCTTGATGTAGGGAGACTCGTCTGCGGATATGTAGGCGACATTGTAGGCACTCGTGTGGGGTTCCTGGTTGGTTTCGCAGTAGGTGATCCACCATCCACAATGGTAAACACAAGTAGTGCTAAAAGCGACATCCAAATTAGGGACATGCGCCTTTTAACAATTCCCATTATATATGGAGATGGCATTTATCTTTTTCTGCACAAATATAAGTATATTAATTACTAAAACTGGGGTTATTTTCGTTTGGTTGTGGATCTACCACCATTAATGGTTTGGAATTCTTCTTTGTCACCGTTGAGCCGTCGTACGACAAGGGTTCTATCTCTTGAATTATATATATTAATATCCAGTTGTTTCTTAATTGTATTCATACAGGTGAGATAATATTCTTTATGCGATTGCTTTGGTAGGTCGTTGTCTTTCGCTAAATACATATCCAGGGTCATTTTGTTGATAGATGAGATCGTCGACATTTCAATTTCTTAACTTTGGTATAAGTATTGATTACCGCATATATATTTGTGTTAAACTCGCTCTAATACTTTGTTCTGTTAGCTATTCTCTTTATAAACTAACTATACATATGTAAATATCTACTAATACGACAAATTTAGCTCACCACGAAAAACTTTTAATAAACAAACCTCGTTGGGTAAAGTATGCTGAGTTTGACCAACATATGTGGTTTAAATTGCCAGTTGTGCTAGTGGGATCTCATCTAATCTTAACTTTTTATTAACATTTAATTTCATTTTAGACTGGTCTGTTGTGCCCTCTCTTTACTCCCATTGCATAAAACTCCTCCATGTTGCTAACATTGTAAAATCGATTACAGCACGTGCGACAGCCAACTCTGTCATATTTGTCTACTTTTAATTTTCCGCCTGTAGTGCTACCTGCTCCGTCCTCCAGCCCTTGAGAGCCAGCACAAGTCATAGGAGGGAAAATCCAATGAGTAGCAATATTGTGCTTGCGAAGGGCGAATTTCAGCTGCTCGTCGATTGGGGCAGCCATTGGAAATAAGTTTTTCCCGTCAACTAATGTAATGGCAGTATCATCAGATATTAGATATGCGCCGGCAGTTCGCGTAGCATTCTTCTCGTAGGTGACCGGAAATGGATACTTCAATAAATCTTCTGGAGGGTTAAACCACGAGTTCAAGAAAAATGAGTCATCTAACATGATGGTCCCAACATGGTCAGGAATTTGAAGCAGCGTCTCAACAATCTGACGCAATAATTGCTTCGGCAGGAACTGATCATCCTCTATGACCAAATTATATCTTCGCGACACATTCTTAGCAGATTCTGGTAGATTCTTCCTTGCCGTATCAGCTATGCTTCGTATGATGGCGACGTGCTTTAATGCAACTGACATTTCGACATTAGAAAATGGATACCCTTTTCTGCAGGGTTTCTCTCTTTGTAGCACTTCTGCGCAGTCCCAATACGCAAGTCGCCCGTATCGAAAGAAAGTGCGATCTTCAGCAGAAATATTATTGGCCAAAAAGTCCGATCTCCAAGTTACATGCTGATCTTGGATTCCCGACAATTTTAGATTTTTTTGTAGCCGTAAATACCTTTCTTTTGATGGCCCCTGAACGACGTAAACAGGAATTTGAAATCCGTCTTCAACAATCTTAGTAGCTGCTGCCCGCAAGAAATACGACCAATGTAAATGATGAGCGACTTTATCTTTGCTATCCGCAGAACTCTTATGCTTTATACTATGAACACCTTCATCGCATATAGTTTTAAGCGATTCGTCCAAAATATTCGTGCTGTCCGTACGATGGCATCCGATGTTGTGAGCGTGATCCGCAAAGTGTTTATTTAACACCGATGACATTTGCAGCTCATTTCGAAATATATCCAAATGCGAGTCTTGATTCACCCCCTCTAACTTTTTCCTTAAACGATTAATCTCCGCGTGTACATCGTCTATTCTCCCAAAATCATGGCGATGCTCGGATTTATGAGCTTTTTTATGTGACGCTGCCAAATTCGATTCTAGCTCAAATCCGCAAAGCTTGTTACGCAATGTTGTGAACAGTTTCTGTCTGCAGAACATTTCATTGAATCCTTTAACATTCTTCTTCAAAATAGTAGCCTGTGGTATCGCATTGTCGATCCCTTCAAACTTTTCCGGGTTTTCCCGATCCACTAATATTACACCGTCTAAATTCAGCGAAGCTACCAGCGCCGTAAAACTCGATGGCGATGCGATCAGAACATCAGAGGTTGCCATTTCGTCGATATCCTTTGTTAAAGTGGATGCATTGCCCAAGAAAAAACGCGTGAGGGGAAAGGCTTTTCTCAAGTCCGCAAATTCTTCTAGATTCCCCTCGCTGTAAAAATTTATGGTAACATCGGCATTATATAAGACACTTCCCGGTCCTAATATTCCTTGCAATACTTTAATGCCTTGGTCAAGAGGTATAGTCCTTACAACATCTCTCTGATCAATAAAATTGACATTTTTTGTAGCGACATCACCGTGGCGCAAATGGAACGCAATATTCACTCGATTGAAGTCGTAGGATGAAACTCTTCTACCTTCGCGTTCTTTGCGCGCAAGCCACTGATTTCGAATAAAGTGACGTGCGCACATAAATCCCTCTACTATGTAGCGATTGCCAATGTTAAACACAATATTTTTGGCTGTGCCAAACTTTGACATGAGGTAGTTCATACGCGGAAAGAGCGCATTACTTGCGATAGCATCGTTACTCGTAAAGCTTTTTGCCAGTTTGGCGAAATCTTGATTGTTATAAATCGCGCGACATACTTTATCTATTTGGATGTTATCGGGTGTTTTTTCGTCAGACCTTTGTGATTTTTGGTCGAAATTTGTTACTTCAATCTGTAACAACCCCTTGTCATGGATCGTATCATCATTTCTCACCACACGTGCTTTACTTACGTCTTCTGCAGAGCAATCAACTGAAAGTGCCCATCCTAAGTAATCCAGCATATCAGTGCCATGCGTATCTGATCGGAAACAGGCAGGATTTGGGATTATGGATATGTTATACGCTTGAGAGAGCACGATTGTGTGCTTACTTCGATTAATTGAAGAACCGATGCCCTGTGATTTCAATTTACATGAGTTGTCAAATAAATATGGCCCATTTGCACAAGCAGCTTTGCTATGCTCAGCGATCAACGTTAGATCACCAGTCGTTGCACACGACAAGTGCAGACTATACACCATAAGTGCAAGTATGATTTGTAGGATGTGCGACATTATAGGCGTAATGTTTCTTTCATGAATACATAAATCGTATTCAATTGTATAAATTATCGTATATAAGAGATTTCACTTTTAAAATTGCTCATGAAAACGTCTACTTCTTTCTTGGAATGCTACAACTCTACGAAAGAAAACGGCCTCTCTTTCACCATTGATTTTGGTCTCTCAAAAAATTATAGGCTAAACTTCTGGCTGAAGCTGCTGAGTGTGATCAAGCTATAGTGTATTGTCATATCTTGTCATCTTCAGTCTATTATTTATCTTTCAAACATTAAAGGCTCCGAATCTAAAGAATTATTTAGCCGTGAGGAGTTTCGAAATCAAAGTTATGGTTCAATATAAAGAAGGAACTTTTACGTTAGTTTTAATACGCCATGGACAGACAACTGGAAATAGAGATGGCATTCAGCAAGGGCAACTTGATTATCCACTTACTAAAAGGGGCATTCTCAGTGCTAAAATTTTAGGTCTATCCCTGAAAAATGTCGAATGGACAGGTATATGGTCATCAGACCTGCCCCGATCTGTTAAAACAGCTTGCTATTTACTTGAACAACGTTGTGTACCTCTAGAAGCTTGGAATGATACTATCTTCGACAGTAGTGACCTGCTGGACGCTGATGTCATGCCTCTTGATTTGTCCACTCTAGAAGCGCGAATAAACAAAACGGTGCACTTATCAGTACTTGCTCGGGAAGTTTGCAAAGGTTGTAGAGAAGGTCTTCCCAAGAATCTAACTATGGATGAAGCTCGTGCTATAGTTGCTCAAAAGCGAGGAGTTCCAGTCGAAAGCGTGGTAGATTGTTCTGAAACATATGATCAAATTGTGTCGAGACAAAGACAGTTATTGCATGATATAATACGCAGTTATTATAGCGATGTGACTGAGAAAAGTCAAAGCACTGTGTTGTCTGAAAATTGCAGCAATGATTGGGGCAATGTGCTCGTCGTAACTCACGGTAAGTTCATTAAAGTATTTTTGAACTCTTGGTGCGGACTTCCTGAAATATCAATTCAAAATTGTTCGATTAGTAAAATAAAGGTTAGTTATAAATGGGATGGTACACACGTGCTTTCAGATAGCATTCAATGTACCTGTGATTCGGAATGCCTTAATTTTACGCATCATTTGCCAGAATCCTATGAGAAGTGCGAAATCTCAAACAAGATCTCCAGTATCATTCAAAACCCTTTTTAAATTGTGCTAGGATGTGTTTTACATAAATTACATTGCGTGTTGACATTAACAAAATAAATTAGTCTTCAAAAATATTCGGTCGCGATGATTGAATTAGTAGGTCAATGCGAACTCATCCAAACGTACGAAGTTCGTGTTACCTCCATTCCGCCATTTTTTATCTTAACCACGCCAATTTTCTCTAAATCACTCAAAGCTTTAACAAATCTACACTTCAATAAGGTAGAGTTAGGCATCTCGGTATCTTCTTCACGTTTCCTCTTCTTTTGATTGGTGGTCACTTGCTCCCATTTACGGGATCCATCTTTAAAAGCATCGAACCAATCAAATATACTTGCACTAGAAACAGAATTGAAAACTATTTTTGAAAGGATTGAAACATCTGGATGATCTAGATCAGAAAGTAAGTACTGTGAAGTATCGGTTAAAGTCTGCAAATATTTTGATCTTACGTTTCCCTCTGCTGCTTGAAGAGTGTTGTCAACATCTATTTTCGCGATGTCTAGCACGCCAGGAATTCGGTCCGGTCGTGGGACTTTTCTGAAAAAAGCAGCTACCGTACGAAGCCATTGCACTAGCTCTTCAATCGCGATATCAAGGAATGAACATATCGTCTTTGAAGATATCATATCATCATGCATGCCATCCGACGAGTTCTCTCGTTGTTGATCACTTCTCTGGAGCGAAAGATGTGAAGATTCGTGGCAGTTTTGCTGCTCTGCTTTAGGTTGACCAAATGCGGCTAGTGAACTGCTTATTATATCGCCATTTCCTGTTGCTGTCATCCCTGCTTGATTCCCGACGACCTGCACTTCTGTGAGCAGGGAAGGGTGCGACGTTGATAAATCGGATATTGTATCAGGGGAAAAAATACGGTCATTTTGCGATGTAAAAGTAACATGCTTAGACAAATTGGCTTGACACACATTCATGGGAACACCGTTCGCTCTTATCCAAGTAATGCATTCCTCAAATACAGTAAAAAGGTCGCGCAATTCAGATTTTAACGCTAATGATTCTTTAACCATCCGAGCTTTCAAATTTGTCCAGGAAGAATCGGACTTAATTGGCACATGCTGATCTGAGCTTTTTGCGAGGTTGTCTTCTAGACTGCCAGAATTATATATTGTTTCGAGGTGAATGTGGATATCGTCGAAACACACCCTGCAAGATTGAATTAAGGAATGTATCAATGTTAAAGGCACTCTCGTCATATTTGAAGATATAGCGTTTATCAAACCACTATCGTGGCTAAATAAAACGCCAGATATCGATGTTATCGAAGCCCATAAAATATCAGAACAGAACTCGGATATCTGAGAATCACCGTGCAGCAAGCACGTATCTCTTGCTTCGCGAAGGCACATGAACCAAAGCTTGTCCAATCTACTTCGACTAATATTCGCTTGTAATTTTCTTTCCGCGAAATTAACTTGGTCGATCCAGACTATAGGAGAGGTGCCGGTGGCATTCAATCCGGTTTCTAGAAGGTCATCGCTGCTAAAGTGTGTCAAAATATCATTAATCGCACCATGAAGCTTTTCCTCTTCCGTTTTACCACACTTTTTAATCAATTTCATATCTAATAGCCATTGGGTATCAGCAAACATACACAACAAGCTACGGCGTTGTGAAAAATGGTGCGATATGGCGAAAATAATTATATCTAGCGCTGATTTAACGCAACAGCTGCTCCTCCAAAATATTTCGTGGATCCAACTCCATACATCAGATGATAAAGAAATAGGTAACTGCCGCGCTGAAATGACTTTCCCTATAAATTCGTCATAAACTTCCCAATTAGTCGAGGTTCCTTCAACAGAAGCAGACACGAGCATTTGAGCAGACTTACTTATTCGTAGAGGTAATGGACATACGGATGCATTGAATGTTATAATTTGAGCAAAAATTCCTGAAATACCACCCAACATTTCCAAAAAATCGCTTAAAACATCGTCGTCAATTTTTTCTGCATTTGTCATAATCAGAACCAGACTTCGCTTCCCTGTTAATTCGTTTGAAGATAACAAATCCGAAAGATATTGAGATGGCATTTCATTCATCATGCGAGTCGATAACCCTTTTTGTTTTGATAATAAAGTATTTATAGATGCCATGCGTTTTTCAAATTTGTTTTTCTGATCTATAACGACCCTTAGATTATCGGCAACTTCACACATGACATCATGAGCTGACGTGACATTGTGGCATCGCGTTTGGACAATTATTGTATCTGATACGGTGCTTAAAGTGCTCGCAAGATATTCGACTAATACTTGCAGGTCCGGATTACTCAAAGAGCTCGTGATGCAAGTTATATGCAAAGAGGAGGCCTTGACTGTGTTTGTTCTACATGTGAATTGTTCAGAACTAAACTGCTTAAGTTCGTTCAACATTTTTTCAACAAGAACTTTATGACGATTTTGAATAGAATTTTGATACAACTCGTTTAGATGCATCTCGCATTTAAGAAATGCATTAAATCTGTGGTCGAAATGACCATCATTTGTGTGAAGCAAATGATGTGCATGAGGTCTCCACTCGATAGCCTTATCCTTTCTGGAAAATACAAGGCACGTATTGGCAACCTTTAAATTCATGTAGATGTATAAAACTGCACTTAGAATAGATCTTTTCAAAATCAGTTAGCCATATATTAAGTACAGTAAAGCATTCGAAAAGCTTCGGATAAAGATTAAGTGAAATAAAACAAAATATTGATAGTCTTTTGTGCAGAATCGTGTTGCAATACAATAATAAGTTATATTTCAAATGCTACTGGTGTTTTATGTTATTCTTTTATAACGCAAAACACTTCTGATTTTTTGGACCCCCCACTCGTGGACGAGTCAAAAAAAACAGACCGTGCGTCCGGACCGACATTTTCTTGCATCTCAAATTCTGATCTCTAGGTCCACTTTTTCAGAATAATTCCATCTTTTACATGGCACGCCGCAAGAGCATTAGTTTGCATGATATTATTGCTTCTGATCATAGAGCACAAGTTTACTATAAACGACTCAAAGTCGGTGAGGATATCGAAGAACTTCGCCCACCAACACCAAGCTTCAATGAAGTTATTACTATCTCCCTTCCTGATGGAAAGCTCAAATCGATTGAGTGTGATCCAATGTTGGTGGCGGAGTATTTAGTTATCAAAGAAGAAGAAGAAGAACAGGAAAAACTTGGCGATGAACATGCTATTTACAAACATGAAGTCAATCCAACCCATCCAATTGCTTCGTCATCCAAAGATAGGAAACGCTCAATTTCATTCTTGCAAGATAGAAACAGAAAGAAATCTGCTGCTGACGAGCACGAAAGAATCAGATTGGCGCTTCAAGAATGTGGTATAATTCTCGAATAGTAATGGTAGTAGTAATAGTTAAAACCCCGAGAAGTGGATAGCAAAGTTTTTCGCTCTTTCATAGATTACATAAATTCATTAATGCAATATTTTTTTTTTTAATAGTCCATCGTATTTATATACACTTTGAAAGGCCTTTGGCGCTTTCCAAGACCAAGCC
>JACCDO011211362.1_pt1 | contig 13686 bp, 10 predicted proteins | sample 7446101 | NCBI WGS metagenome assembly JACCDO01 (sample SAMN15323440, study PRJNA562643) | freshwater metagenome | isolation source: river surface water | place: USA:Blue River Watershed | collected 2017-08-16
CATCTGCTCTACACGTTCGCGCATACCACGCAAACCGAAGTGAGAAGGAGCAACTTCGGCCATTGCCGGCTCGAAGCCTTTGCCATCATCGCAAACCACTAACCGCACCTCCGACTTTTCGTAGCTGAGTGAAATATCAATATTGCGAGGGTTACCATGTTTGAGGGCATTGGAGGCTGCCTCTTGCCCGATTCGGAGCAGATTATTTTCTGCCAAAGGCGGCAGCCGACGGGGGTGCCCCGACACCCGAGTATTAACGCGACAATCGCGACCCGCCTTTAACTGTTCAGCTACTTCTTGTAACGCTCCGGCGAGATCCTTTTTTTCGAGAATGTGCGAACGCATATTCCAGATGGAATCGCGTGCATCAGCTAGACATTTGCGCACGATTTGATGGGCCACACTCAGATATTTCATGACCGGCGCCTCCGACTGCCCCGGATTGGAGTTGCGCGCCAGCTCCAGTTGCATGGACACCGCATTTAATTCCTGCGCGAGGGTGTCGTGGATCTCGCGTGCCAAGCGATTACGCTCGGCGAGCATCGCGGCAAATTCCACCTCAGCCAATTTACGTGCTTCTTCGCGTAGCGCAATTTGTCGACGAGCGGCTATTGCGAGACCGATTAATGCCGCCAACACGACCCCGAGAATGATAATCACAATCCGTAAGGCGCGCTGTGGACTAAACCACGGAGCTTGCTTCAACACGGCCACATCATTGGCCGAGCGCAACAACACCTGCAAGTCATCCGCCACCCACAAACCAGTGGGGCGGAGAAACCGTGTCTGCCCCACTACGCAGATTCCTACGACGCGAAGATAGCTCCCTGGTTGCCAAGCCTCCACCTCGTCGTTCGCTACGGGAGCCAAGAACGCCGCAAGCACCGGCCGACCATCCCAGTCTAGCACCAGCACCCGTCCTTCTTCGGTGTCGCGAATCTCCACCAGCTTGGCGTCGAGTTTCACCAGATTCGCATCGTCTTTAGCGACATCCCCCTTCGCCCGTAACATGTGTGGCGCTGGCACTGGCTTAGTGGCTATTTTACGAAAAACTGCATCACTTAAACTAGGAGTATAGCTGCCATGGTCAGGGAAGCCAACGACTTCGACCTCGTCACCAGGAGTGAGCGAATCCGGCTGCTGTGACGCAATGCGCAAGCCTCTGTTCCCATCGCTTAACCACAGCACATCGCCACCTCGGTGCCCGGTCACCACCCCACGCACATGCACGCGATGACCAGTAAAACCGTCCCGAGAAAAACTTAGCAAACTACCGATGGGCTGCACTGGCAGTGAAAATGGATCCTCCTGAGGCGGCACTCGCACCTCTATCATAGAGACATCCGGCACTTGTAGATTAGCACTAACGAACTGCCTGGTTGCGTTGTGAACATTAAAAACCACCGCCTTTATACTCACCTCCGCATCGACCAATTTACTTGGGACGACGTGCCCCTGCACCTGAAGTTTCATTTTATCGTCTCCTTGAGCAATTGTCAGCGTCCATACCTCTGGAGATGGGCCTGAGCGCACTGGCTCCATTTCTCCATGCGCCTGTTGCCGTGAAACTGGCATGGATGCCGGCGGTGTGCGCACACAAGCGCGGACGATACCGCGCAACTCCACCCAAGCCGCATCATAACCACCGGCGTTGAGCTCGGCGATAGTTGAAACCCGCGGCGCAGGTAATCCACCGGAGCTAAGACGTATTACTTTCTGAGCGCGCACGATCGGAGCAAAGTCCCCGGCATCACTAACCCCATGCACCTCCAAAAAATCCCCCAAACGCAAACTCCCATCCACCACCTCTGAGGTCTCCACGTAGATACCTTCCCCTTTATCGAACAACACCATCGCATTACCCGGAGTTGTCACCAAAAGCAATTGCCCCTGCAACCTCACTGCCCGTGCCTGCCGAGCCTCCTCTGCAGCTAGGGCGCGCACCTCAGCAGCTTTAGTTAGTTCAACAGGCGCATCATCACCGCGCATCGGCCATGAGCAACCTAACGCGAATAAAGCCAACAGCACAGAAGCTGGGGTGGGCCGGTGCACGCAGGTGTTGAGATACATTTTCTCCATGGTTGGCAAGTTCGCCGGAGCCGCCCGCATCTCATCTCATAACACAGTGCGTAAAAAAATTAGGGGTAGATAAACTATTGCTCGACAGAAATTCCGACAAATAGCACATAACGCCACAGGGTTTCCCCATTCCGATAGTTCACAGCCCCTCAACCCCCACACAACAACCATGTCCTCAATTGATCTGTTAGTTTTTATTGTTTTCGTCGTTGGCGTAGTCGTCATCGGTCTCTGGAAAAGCAAAGGCGAAGAAACTCAAGGTAAGGCCGGTGCCAGCGAATATTTCCTCGCCGGCCGCGGGCTCACTTGGTGGCTGGTTGGTTTCTCGCTAATCGCGGCCAATATCTCCACCGAGCAATTCGTCGGCATGTCCGGCCAAGCCGCAGACTGGCTAGGGCTCGCCATTGCCTCATACGAGTGGATGGCAGCCATCACCCTCGTCGTCGTCGCATTTATATTTCTACCTACTTTTCTAAAAACTGGTATCTTCACCATCCCCGAATTTTTGGAACATCGCTACGGCTTCGCCTCTCGACTCATTATGGCCGTGGCCACGCTCATCATTCTGGTCGGTGTGCCTACCGCCTCTGTGATCTTCTCCGGTGCGAAAGTCATCAGTGTCGCTTTCCAGGAAACATCTATTCTCGGTTTGGACTTAGGTAATATTACCGTGGCCTGTTGGATCATCGGTCTATCCGCTGCCGTTTATGTCTTCGCTGGTGGCCTGAAAGCCTGCGCTTGGGCCGATCTTATTCAAGGAGCTGCGCTGATTATCGGTGGTGGCATTATGACGTGGTTGGCTTTCCGCGCCCTCGGCAGCGCCGATCCGGTAGCACTCGCGAGCACCGCCGCCAGCAGCGGAGTTTCTTCCGATCAATTGGCCTCCGCCGGTGCCATCGAACGTTTTAAATTGCTGACAGCCGGCTCCGTCGAAGCTGGGGGTAAACTACATATGGTGCGCCCAGCTTCTGACCCGGCCATTCCATGGACCGCCTTGCTGGTCGGCTTGTGGATTCCCAATTTCTTTTATTGGGGTCTCAATCAATACATCATGCAGCGCACACTCGGCTCCAAGTCTCTGGCCGAAGGCCAAAAAGGTATCGTCTTCGCTGCTGGCCTCAAACTCGTGATTCCCTTCATCGTGGTCATCCCTGGTATTCTCGCCTTCAATCTCTTTAACGGAGATCTTCGAGCCGAAGCCCAACGCAAGAACGCATCCATCGTCGCCCAATTCGAAGCGGGTGCTCCCCAAGTTTTCCCGTTCACCGAGGATTTTGCTAAAGTTGAAGCCGCTCTCGCTGAACGTATCTTGATGCACAATCACCGTAGTGCCGGACTGCCCGACCTAGAAAAGCCAGTTGCTCCCGTTAGCAACGTGGAGCTAGCTGCCGCCAATGCTCACGCCGTCGAAACCGCGGCAGCTAAAGGTGTCACTGTGGCCACCCGCCTCGTCGGTTACGACTACGATGCCGCCTTCCCCACTCTGCTACGCAATCTACTTCACTCTGGCAACGGCCTAAAAGGCTTCGTCTTTGCTGCCATCTTCGGTGCTGTCGTCAGCTCACTCGCATCCATGCTCAATGCCGCCTCGACCATCTTCGCGATGGATATCTGGGCCAAAGCACGCAAGACCTCCGCCGCATCTGAGCTCGTCTCCGTGGGCCGAGTGTGCGTTGTCGTTTTTGTCATCATCGCCTGCCTTATCGCGCCTGGCTTGGGTCGCCCCGAATTCGGCGGCATCTTCACCTTCATCCAGGAGTTTCAAGGCTTCATCAGCCCGGGCATTTTGGCCGTCTGTCTGTTTGGCCTGCTCGTGCCACGCGCTCCTCGCTTCCTCGGCTGGTTGGGCATTTTGCTCAACGCGGTTCTTTACGGCACCTTCAAAGCGACTCTCGCGGTGGCATTCCTCGACCGTATGGCCATCTGCTTCGGTATCGTCGTTGCCGTGCTGGCCATCGCCACCTATCTGCGCCCACTGCCCCAACCGGTGGCCTTGCCCGAGTTTACTGGCTACGATTTGACGCCCTCGCGCAGCGCCAAAGTTGCAGGCATAGGCGTGTGCGCTGCCACAGTCTTGCTCTACATCATCTTCTGGTAAGCAACTAAAAGAGCCCCATCTCATCAACCCAGCCACGACAAGTGGCTGGGTTTTGTTTTATCTGACCGCAACGCATGCAGCTGTCACTGGGTCGAAACACGCGCCATCATTTCCTGCGGAGCTAAAAAGCAAACTCGCAACGCGAATCATCGAAATACGCGTGAGTATTTTTCGGAAAAACAAACAATTATATTAATAGAACAAGGTTATAAAATTATTATAATTCTTTAGTCTAAATCTTGGGCGGATCCACATCGCGCACGGCAGCATATATTTCGGTTTTAAAGCACGTTTCGAGGCCTGCGTAGCAAACGCCGCGCTTTTGCTTTCGATTCTACACACCTGTGCGCAGCAGAAAACGCGAAGCTGTGCTTGGCATATGAAGTGCTCGCTGGTGCGCAGATGCGCTTTGTCAATTTCGCGAGGCGGATCCGCTCCAAATACCTAACAAAAACTGAAATCACTATGAATAAACATACACACAAACTAGCCGGAGGCATTGCCGCGCTCTTAGCCATGACAGCAGTTGGATTTGCCGACGTGAAAATCAACGACACCATCAGCGTGTCTGGCTACGTCACGGGCACCGCCGCACGTTCGGCCATTGATACTGCTGGCGTCAGAACCAACAGCTCTACGATGGATGTAGATTCGTTCAAGCTCTCTGGCATGGTCAGCCTCGACAAGGTTTCGGGCACGGTGAGCCTGCACTCCTTCGCGAGTTACGATCCTGTAGTGCTTGATGCCTACGCCACCTACAATGCTGGCAACGGCTCTAGCGTTACCGTTGGAAAATTCCTCAGCTACCTCGGCTTCGAAGCCTTCGACTATCCGAACATGCTGCAGATTTCCTACGCCAACTCCTTGGCTGCCTTCATTCCAGCCTACCACTCGGGCGTGCGCTATGACTATTCCAGCGACGGCTTCAGTGGCGGTGTTGCCGTGCTCGACTCCGTTTATGGCCCCACCTACTACGAGGGCGACCATGACCTGACGAACGGTGCCGGCTTCGAAGCCTACATCAAATTCACTAGCGGCGGTTGGACCACCTTCCTCGCCGCCGCGCTGGATAAGGACAACCTGACCAGCGACCAGACCACCTACGATATTTGGACCCAATACGTGATCAACAAGACGACGCTAGCCGCCGAATACTGCTACTCCGACGTTGATGGTGTCGGCGACGGTTATTTCTGGCTCTTGCTCGCCATGCAGTCCTTTGACAAGTGGAGCCTCACTGGTCGTTTGAGCGGTGGTGTTGATGACACCTTTGCCCCCAACGCCAAGTTCACCAAGTATACGATCTCTCCGGCTTTCACCCTCACCGACAACCTCGGATTCCTCTTCGAATACAGCTGGATTGATTACAAGAACACCGGCTTTGACAACGGCAGCTACTTGGCGGCGCAGTTCGTCTTCAAGTTCTGAGGTCCGTTCTGAAAACCTGACTTCTCATCCGCCCGGACGAGCGTTCGTCGTCCGGGTGTTGTTTAGCCCTCCGCCGGACGCGGTCGCACTCACCTGAACCCGTCCGGCCATCCTCCACTTACAAAAAATTACTCTAATGAGTCACAATTTTCGTTCATATTTTGCCGCGGCGGCTCTTCTTGCCTCCGCTTTTGTCCCCTCCGCTTTCGCCGCCAAAACGGTCAAAGTCGGCGTTCTCCACTCTCTCTCCGGCACTATGGCTATCAGCGAAACTTCGCTGCGTGACATTTTGCTTTTCACCTTCGACGAAATCAACGCCAAGGGCGGCATCACCGTCGGTGGCGAAAAATACATGATCGAGCCCGTTGTCGTTGACGGTGCTTCCAACTGGCCGCTCTTCGCCGAGAAAGCCAAGCAGTTGCTCGAACAAGACAAAGTGGCCGTGACCTTCGGCTGCTGGACCTCCGTGTCTCGCAAGTCCGTGTTGCCCGTCTTCGAAAAGAACAACGGCTTGCTCTTCTACCCCGTGCAATACGAAGGCGAAGAAGAGTCGCAAAACGTCGCCTACACCGCCGAGGCCGTCAACCAGCAGGCTACGCCTGCAGTTGATTACTACCTCGCCGATGGCAAAAAGAAGTTCTACCTGCTCGGCACCGACTACGTCTATCCGCAGACGACTAACCTCGTGCTCCTCGAGTATCTTCTCAGCAAGGGCGTGCCGCTCGAGAACATCGGTGGTGGTTACCGCAAAGACAGCTCCGGCAAGATCATCTCCGCCGGTAAATACACTCCCTTCGGCCACACCGACTACCAGCAAATCGTGGCTGAAATCAAACAGTTCGCCGCCTCCGGCGACGCCTGCGTGATTTCCACCCTCAATGGCGACACCAACGTCCCGTTCTTCAAAGAATACGCCGCCTCTGGCCTCACCGCCGAGACTTGCCCGGTCGTCTCCTTCTCCATCTCCGAAGACGAATTCCGTGGACTGCCCGCCGATAAACTCGTCGGTCAACTCGGTTGCTGGACCTACTTCCAATCGCTCGACACTCCGGCTAACAAAAAGTTTGTCGCGGACTTCGAAGGCTGGCTCACCAAGAGCACCGTTCCTGGCATCGTCAAAGTCGGTCGCGTCACCTGCTCTCCGATGGTGCTGAGCTACGACGGCGTTTATCTATGGAAAGCGTGTGTCGAAAAAGCTAATTCCTTCGACGTTGATAAGGTCCGCGAAGCATGGAAATCCGGCATCTCCTTCGCTGGCCCGGGCGGCACGGTCACCACGCAAAAGAACATGCACCTGACCAAGAACGTCTACATCGGCGAGACCAAGGCTGACGGACAATTCAAGATCCTGAAGTCGTTCGATAACGTTTACGGCGAACCCTGGCTCAAGGGTAAGTTCAAGTAAACGCAGCGATATCCATCCTTATAGATTTTGGTTTGTAGGAAAAATAGCGCGGGGCGGGGTTTTTCATACCCGCCCCGCTTTTTTTTGGCACGAATCCAGCACTCATCCCACCACATGCATTGCCACCCCGTTTGCTTATTTCGTCGGCTCAGTCTGGTCTTTTTGCTGACAGCAGCCGCCGCCTTCGCCGAGAACCCGCGCGAAGTCATCGCACACGCTGCGCTAGCCGCTGATTCCGGTGCTCAACGCAAACTGATTAGCTCGCTCGAAGGCGAAAGCGACGAAGTCATCGGCCCCCTTCTGCAAGCTTGGCGCACGGACCGCCTTTTCATTCGCACGGAGGCAGACGGACGCCAAACTGTCGTTGTTCCCTCCAGTGCTAAAGCTGCCGACGGCACCTTCTGCGTCGAAGTTGTCGCTACCGGAACCCCCCTCGCAGACGCAGCTGGCGCCCCACTCCGGCTTAGCGAAAAAGAGCTCAAAGCAGTTGATCATAATTCTTCACTCCGACGGGCGATGAAAGCCGTCGTTGACTTGCTCGATCTCGGTGCGGCCGATCCGGCTAAACGCATCAAATCCATCCAAACATTCGGCCTCGCACAGGACGCCTCTAAATTAGAGGCACTGCATAAGCGCATGGCTAAAGAATCTGATCCGAAGGTGAAACAAGCTTTAGAGGTTTCGGTTGCACTTATTCAACTAAAGGCCCCCCAAGCGGACGTAAAGCTGGCGGCCCTCAACACGCTCAAACGACTGCACCCGCTCGCGAGTAGCGATTTCTTAGCCCGAACCCTGAAGCAGGCTGAAGCAGACAATAATCAAACACTCGTTGCCGCCGCCCGCGCAGCAATCCGCGCCGTCGAATCCCACCGTAATGCCGTTGATTTCTTCGGCACCATTTTCCGCGGCATCAGCCTCGGCAGCATTCTCTTGGTGGCTGCACTCGGTCTCGCCATCACCTTCGGTTTGATGCGGGTGATTAACATGGCCCACGGCGAGATGATCGCCGTCGGTGCCTACACGACTTACCTTGTTCAAAATATTTTCGGCGCGGGCGTCACCATTCCCTTCTTTGGACTTAATCTCCCCATTGCCGGTCTCAATCTTAGCGGCGATGCTTACCAGTGGTATTTCATCGCCGCGATTCCCGCTAGTTTCCTCTGCGCCGCACTAGTCGGAATCGGCTTGGAGCTCTCGGTCATTCGCTTCCTCTATCGCCGTCCACTCGAAAGCTTGCTCGCGACTTGGGGTGTCTCACTAGTCCTTCAACAAGTTTTCCGCCTCATGTTTGGCGCCAACAACGTCCAAGTCTCTAGCCCTACCTACCTGAGCGGCAACTGGACCGTGAACGATGTCTTACTGGGCTGGAACCGCATTTTTGTCATCGGTTTCGCTATGCTGATTGTTTTCGGCATGTGGCTGGTCCTCTCGAAGACGTCCCTTGGCCTGCTGATTCGCGCCTCAATGCAGAACCGCACGATGGCGTCTTGCATGGGCGTGCGCACCGAGCGCGTAAATATGCTGACCTTCGGCCTTGGCAGCGGCTTAGCGGGACTCGCTGGCGCCTTCCTTAGTCAGATCGGCAACGTCGGTCCCTCCCTCGGCCAAAGCTACATCATCGACTCATTTATGGTCGTAGTCGTCGGCGGTGTCGGGAGTGTTGGTGGAACGATTCTCAGCGCGTTCGGCATCGGCGGCATCGACCAAGTATTGCAGCAGTATTTGCCCGACTGGGCTCCCGGATTAGGCTGGGTGCCCGGCATCGGGAGTTTCCTCCAAAATCTCGCGCAGGACGCGGCCGTGTTCGGCAAGATCCTCGTCCTTGCGGGTATTATCCTCTTCCTCCAATGGCGTCCGGCCGGACTGTTCGTCATTCGCAGCCGCAGTCTCGATGAGTAAAACACGTCGCAACGTCGAATTCGCCGCCGTGGCGGCAGTGGCGATCCTGATGATCGTCGTATTTCCGGCGCTCCACGCCTTCGGAGTCGTCAGTAATTTCACCATCAGCCTCTGGGGAAAGTATCTTTGCTACGCTCTCCTCGCTATTTCGGTGAACCTTCTCTGGGGCTCCACCGGGTTGCTCAGCCTCGGCCAAGCGTTGTTCTTCACCCTCGGGGGTTACATGCATGGCATGTATCTGATGCGCATGATTGGCGATCTAGGGCAGTATAAGAAGCCAATCCCAGACTTTCTCGTTTTTCTCGGTTGGACGAAACTTCCGAGCTTCTGGGAGCCATTCAGTAGCTTCCCGTTCGCTTTATTGATGGTCTTTTTGCTGCCTGGAATCGTGGCGTGGGTTTTCGGCTATCTCGCCTTCCGCTCACGTATCAAGGGCGTGTATTTTTCGATTCTCACGCAGGCCCTGACCTACGCGGCTTCCATCATGTTTTTCCGCAACAACCTACTGCTCGGCGGCAACAACGGATTCACTGATTTCAAATTCATCCTCGGCTACGACCTGCTCGCGTCGTCCACTCAGCGCTATCTCTACATTGCGACTGCCCTCGCGGTCCTGTTCGTTTATCTTTTCTGTCGCTGGCTACAGGGCACGAAATTCGGCCTAGTCCAACAAGCCATCCGCGACGGTGAAAACCGGGTGCTGTTTAGCGGCTACGCCACCGCCCACTTCAAACTTTTCGTCTTCGTGTTAGCCGCGCTGATTGCGGCACTCGGCGGCGCGCTCTACGTGCCCCAAATCGGCATCATCAATCCAAGCGAGATGACACCCGACAAGTCTCTCGAAGCCATCGTTTGGGTCGCCGTCGGCGGACGCGGCACGTTACTCGGCCCCATTCTCGGCGCGGTGAGTATAAATGCCCTCAAGAGCTGGGCCACTCGCGCCTACCCTGACCTCTGGCTGATCATCCTCGGCGGCCTGTTCATACTGGTGGTGCTCTTCCTCCCCGGCGGACTTGTTAGCCTGCCCGCACGCCTCAAGGCGCTCTGGAGCAAGTATCGCCGTCCAGCTTCAGCAGAAAAGATTCCACCCACTTCCACCAAGAACTGACCATGCCACGCGCACTGCTTACCGTGGAGGATGTCTCCAAAACCTACGATGGCTTCAAAGCCATCACGAATCTCTATTTCCGTCTGTATGAGGGCGAACTGCGCACGGTCATCGGCCCCAACGGGGCCGGAAAATCCACCTTCTTCGACCTCATCACCGGCCGCGCGCAACCCGACAAGGGCAACATCCTCTTCGGCACCGATCCCCACAACCGTCACGACCTCACTTCACTAAACGAATACGAGATCAATCGCCTCGGCATCGGACGGAAATTTCAAACCCCGAGCGTCTTCTTTGATCACTCTGTTTGGAACAACCTCGTGCTCTCCCTCCAAGGCTCACGCGGTGTCTTCGCTTCGCTTTTCAAACGGCCCTCCTCTACCGAACGCGACCGCCTCGACGAATTGCTCAAACTCATCCGTTTGGATAATAAGCGCGACTGGAAAGCCGGCCAGCTTGCCCACGGCGAAAAACAATGGCTGGAAATCGGCATGTTGCTCGCCTCGGGCCCGCAGCTGCTGCTTATCGACGAGCCCGCCGCCGGCATGACCGACGAAGAGACCCACCGCACAGGCGAGTTACTCATCAGCCTCGCGGGAAAGCACAGCATCATCGTCGTCGAGCATGACATGACCTTCGTCAAACAAATCGCCCGCGACGGCACCGTCACCGTGCTCCATCAAGGCACTCTGCTCTGCGAAGGCAAATTCGACGAGGTGCAAGCCAACCAACAAGTCCGCGAGGTTTACCTCGGCCGCGGCAAACACGGAACGAGATGAGCCCCCTTCTTCAATTAACCAGCATCGAAGCCGATATCGGCGGCTCTCGCATCCTGCGTGGAGTCAGCCTTGAAGTGAACGCAGGCGAAGTCGTGGCCCTCATGGGACGCAACGGCGTCGGCAAAACCACCACGCTCAAATGCATCACCGGCGTTCTGCCAGTGCGGACTGGCACCGTCACGCTCGACGGCAAGCCACTCCACCATCTTTCCATTGATGCCCGCGCCCGGGCTGGCCTCGGCTACGTGCCGCAGGGTCGCGACATCTTTCCCCACCTGACCGTGGAGGAAAATCTCCAAGTCGGCCTCGTCGGACACAGCAAGCGCGGAGCCGAAGCCAAACGCCTGCTCGAACGCGTCTTCAGCCTCTTTCCAGTGCTCAAAGACATGCTCTCCCGCAAAGGCGGCGTGCTCTCCGGCGGTCAACAACAACAGCTCGCCATCGGCCGCGCCCTCCTGACCGACCCGAAGCTCCTCATCCTCGACGAGCCAACCGAGGGTATCCAGCCCTCCATCATTGATCAAATCGGTGACACGTTAAAAAAACTCACCGCCCCTTCCGCGGCCTTGGCCGAAACCCAAGAAGCCGTCCAACATATCAAAAATGTCGTCAAGCAACTGAAACAGGAGCGCGCCCTCGCCATCCTTCTCGTCGAGCAATACGTTGATTTCTGCCGCGAAGTTTCCGACCGTTTCTACGCGATGGATCGCGGCACCGTCACTATCTCCGGTCCAATCGCTGACCTCACCGACACGATCGTCAAAGAGCATCTTCAAGTCTGAGCGCTATGCACCTCACCCCACGCGAACGCGAAAAACTCCTCATTGTCACCGCTGCCGACCTCGCCCGTCGCCGCCAAGCCCGTGGCCTCAAACTCAACTACCCCGAATCCGTCGCCATCATCACTTACGAAATTATCGAAGGCGCCCGCGACGGCCGCTCGGTAGCCGACCTCATGAGCTTCGGCACCACTATCCTCAAACGCGCCGACGTTATGGAGGGCGTGCCCGAAATGATTCACGAGGTGCAAGTCGAAGCCACTTTCCCCGACGGCACAAAGCTCGTCACGGTTCATAACCCCATCCGCTGAGCCATGATCCCCGGCGAAATCATCCCCAAAACTCAAGCCACTGATTTGGACGGCAATCCCGACCTCCCCACTCTCACGCTCGACGTCGCCAACACCGGCGACCGTCCCATCCAAGTCGGCTCACACTACCATTTCTTCGAAACCAACGCAGCCCTGCGCTTCGACCGCGCTGCTGCCCGCGGCTTTCGCCTGAACATCCCCGCCGGCACCGCCGTCCGCTTCGAGGCTGGTGATACGAAGCGAGTCGAACTCGTCGCCCTGACCGGCCTGCGCGAGGTCTATGGCCTCCAAGCCAAGATCAATGGCCGACTCGACGCCCAACCGAAGACTAAAGCCAAAGCGAAAAAGAAGTAACGCCATGCCCCTCAAACTTACCCGCCGCCAATACGCCGAAATGTTCGGCCCCACTACCGGCGACCGCGTGCGGCTCGCCGACACTGAGCTCTTTGTGCAGGTCGAGCGCGACCTCATCGCCGAGGGCGGCGGCTACGGCAACGAAATCAAATTCGGCGGCGGCAAAGTCATTCGCGACGGCATGGGCCAATCGCCCACCGCGCTCGACCGAGACGCTCTCGACCTCGTCATCACCAACGCGCTCATCCTTGACCCCGTTCTCGGTGTCATCAAAGCCGACATCGGCATCAAACACGGACTCATCGTCGGCATCGGACACGCCGGCAACCCCGGCATTCAACGTGGACTCGGCTCGGCTTATCCCGACCCCAAAACCAAAAAGAAAAACCCGATGATCGTCGGAGCGGCGACTGAAGTCATCGCCGGCGAAGGCTGCATTATCACCGCCGGTGGCATCGACACCCACATCCATTTCATCTGCCCGCAGCAAATTGACGAAGCGATCAGCTCCGGCATCACTACAATGCTCGGTGGCGGCACCGGGCCCGCCCACGGCACCTATGCCACGACTTGCACACCGGGCACTTGGAACATCCACCGCATGCTGGAGGCCGCCGAAGCTTATCCGATGAATCTCGGCTTCCTCGGCAAAGGCAACTGTGGCACGCCCGCCCCGCTGCGCGAACAGATCCTCGCTGGCGCCATCGGCCTCAAACTCCACGAAGACTGGGGCACGACACCTGGCGCCATCGACACCTGCCTAGGCGTAGCCGATGAGTTCGATGTCCAAGTGGCCATCCACACCGACACGCTCAACGAGTCAGGCTACGTTGATGACACCATCAAAGCCTTCAAAGGCCGCACCATTCACACCTTCCACTCCGAGGGCGCCGGTGGCGGCCACGCGCCGGACATCATTCGCGTCTGTGGCGAGGCCAACGTGCTGCCTTCCTCCACCAACCCAACGCGCCCTTACACGGTCAACACCATCGACGAGCACCTCGACATGCTCATGGTTTGCCACCACCTCGATTCCAAAATTCCTGAGGACGTAGCCTTTGCCGAATCACGCATCCGCCCCGAAACCATCGCCGCCGAAGACCGACTGCACGACCTCGGCGCCATCTCCATGATGTCGTCTGATTCCCAAGCCATGGGCCGCATCGGCGAAGTGATTCTTCGCACATGGCAGACTGCTCACAAAATGAAGATGCAGTTCGGCGCGCTGTCCGGCCGAGGCCACGCCGACGCCGATAATTTCCGCGTCCTGCGTTACCTCGCCAAATACACCATCAATCCCGCTATCGCCCACGGCATCGCCCACACCGTCGGCTCTATCCAAGTCGGCAAACTCGCCGACCTTGTCATCTTCAAGCCCGCGCTCTTCGGCGTGAAACCGGAGACCGTGCTCAAGGGCGGCTTCATCGCTTGGGCCAATATGGGCGA
>JACCDO011482843.1_pt1 | contig 13686 bp, 18 predicted proteins | sample 7446101 | NCBI WGS metagenome assembly JACCDO01 (sample SAMN15323440, study PRJNA562643) | freshwater metagenome | isolation source: river surface water | place: USA:Blue River Watershed | collected 2017-08-16
AAATATAACTTGTTTTTATGAATAGTAGTAGGCAAAATTCCACCACCCATTATATTAATTCTTAATATTTTTTTATTTAATAATATTATTATGAATTTATGTAAATATAAAAATATTCTGGGAGAACCTAATAAAGGAATTCATTCTTACAGATTATTTGGTTTAGCAATAGCAGATGTTATTATGACTATTATTGCATCTTATTTAATTTCTATTTTTTTTAACATATCCTTTCTTAAAACATTATTAATACTATTTTTAACTGGAATTATTTTACATAGATTATTTTGTGTGCGAACAACTATAGATAAATTATTATTTTAATATACATAAAATTTTACTTTATTTGAATATTTTACAATTTTATTTGGCAATCCACTTGTATTAATAGTTTTTAATGTTATATTATTTTTTATAATTATATAATAAACACCAGGAATTAAATCACTTGGAATATCAAAATAAATTGTATTTGAATTTATATAATTTACATTTATTTTTTTATTTCCTATCAATAAAGAAGTAATATTATCGGGCAAAAAATTCTCTCCAATTACATAAATCTTTTCAAATGTATTATATTTTATTGTATCTATTGATAAATTGTAAATAATGGGAGTTAAATCCAATTTAAAATTTATATATTTTTTACAAGAATTATTTTTTAAAAGTTTATTTTGATTAGAAGAGAAAAAAGGGAAATATGCCATTAATATAATAAATATTTTATTTATTATATTATGTTAATTTATTTAAAAAAAAGCAAAATCATCTTTTTTAAGTGTTAATTTACCTTTTATTTTTGTTCTAGCTATTTTAATAGCCAGAATACCTAATGATAATCCAACTAAAGAACCAACTATAACTTGTAAAACTGTATGATGATTATAAAATACTCTTTGAAATAGTGTAAGGAGAGAAATAAATAAATAAAATAAGGTCAATTTTATATTATTGAATACTAAATAAATAAATACCGTCGAATAAAATACGCCTTGTGCGTGTCCTGAAGGCATTCCAAAAATATTAAAAGGAAGTCCATTTTTTTGATAATATTTTTCTTTATTCTTTATTAAAGAATTAAATGTTTTTTTATCAATAGAAGGTCTTGGTTCCTGAATAATACCCTTTATTATTAAATTAATTATAATACTTAGGAAATTAAATATAATATAATAAAATAATAAATTAGATTTTTTAATTAATAGAATTATGGATAGTATTGTTAAAATAATAGGACCATTATTTCCTATAATATTAAATGCTTCCATTAAAAAATTAGAATCTTTCATTTATATTATAAACGAATAAAATATTCTAATACTGATATAAACAATCACAAATTAATGTAACTACCCAATCTAAACCATTCAAATTTATTACATAACCTTTATCATTTAATAATTTTACAGACAATCTTTCTATATTAACAGGACCAAAATAAGTTCTAATATTATCTTGGAGAGATCCACTAAATTCAACTAAAAGAGATCCTGTTGTGGAAGCTGGTTTTATTGGAATCATAGCTAAAATATCAGAACTAGTAGGAGCCTTGGATCTATAATTTGTTATATTTTGATTTTTATTAATTTCATTTATAGTATATAATTGGGCTTGAGTCAATGTTCTAGGAGCACTAGGCAAAACAACTGGTTTTTTATAAAAAGTTGGTTCATATTTTTCAGCAATTAGCAATCCATTATCAGTATTATTATTTTCTATTAATGCCTCAAAATTGGAATCATCTACTAATAAATTTAAATTAGAATTATTTTCACTTATACAAACATATGGCAAACTAGAAGAATAATAATTGGGAATTTTTACACTAGCATTGTATTCTGTTATTGAAACCAAACTATTATTAACATGATTTTGATTAAAATCATCTATAACTAAAATTAAATATTTGGTTCCTATTAAATCTAAAACACATGTAGCTTTATTTCCATCCTTTATTACATTTTCATATGGAACACGAAAACCCATTAACCAACCTAATGTTTGATCCATATAGTTATTACTATTTAAACAATTTTTTTGACAAACTAAATTTGCTGTAAAATCAAAAAAAGTAATAATAGTTTTACTTGTTATTACAAAATTATATTGAGATGTATTAATAATTCCGCCATATAATTTCAACGTTATTTTTCCTGACTTATTATCATAAGTAACTGGAGTAGTTGCAAATGTAAAATTTGCTTCTGATAAACTAGTAATAAGTTGATTAGTAAATTCATCTGCAGTATAGTTCCCTGCTGGAATTGTTATCGGAACATTTTGATTATCATTAGTAATCCAAAAACATGTATTATTATAAATTGGATCAATTACATACCAAGAAAAAGGAATTTGATAAGAATATAACCGTATAGATAATACATTTTTTAATGTATCTGATAAATCTAATGTATAATTAGTAGAAATATTATTAGCGCCACCACTTATTTGTCTAAATTGACTATCTAAATTTACAAATCTAGTAATAGTATTTTTTAAATTTGGATTTAAAGAATCTTGTTTAACGGATACATTAAACGTATCATTCACACCTAATTGCTGACGTGTCATTGGCAAATGTTCATTACCAAAAACACCTATTTTTTGTTTTCTATCGGTTATTTTATCATTTTGAACTTGGTCTTTTTGCTTTAAATATTCATTTTCAAAACGATCTTCAACCTCTTTTTCTCCATATGGATAAATTGCTTCATCATTCTCTTTACTATTACGTTCAATAAGACTTTTTGAATATTGTAATAATTGACTTTGTATTTCTCTAAAAAAAATAGATAATGAGGGTTCTGAATTTTTATATTTTTCTATTAAAGGATAAGTTTTTTCCATAATATTTTTTGGATCTAAATCATCTAATCCTGTTATAGCCATTAATTCAGATAAAGTATAATTAGATACATCTGTATCCATATTTTCTGGCATATCTTACTATATACTTTTGTATTATTATTAAATATTTATTTAATAAATAACATTATTCGGTGAATTTTTTTATAAATATATCTCTCAAACTAGATTTAATATTCATATTTTCGCATAAAGGATGTTTCATTAATTTTTCTGGAATACTTGTAAAACCAGAACCTCTTTTCAAATGTGTTTTCTCTTTAAATAAAATATAATCTAATATTTTTACTAATTTTTCATTCATTTCTAACAAAATATCACGACTTATATAATAATTTCCTTTATAAACATAACGATTATAATTGCCATCTTTATAAATTCTATAATATTGATCACAATGCGGTCTATTTTTTATAAATCCTACACCTTCAATTATATTTTTTGAATTATTCATTTCTATAACAAAAACACCAGTATTAATTAAAATGTATTCTGCCATTTCCAAGGGAGAACAATAAACACATTTTAAATTATGTTTTAATCTATAATTAATATTTTCCTCCCAAGTTTCATTATTAAATCTTGTTGTTACAACATAATACATCATGTAATATTTAATTGTATCCTTTATTCAATTAAATATTATTCAATTTTATTAAATTTATGCAATTTTTATATCTCCATTTATTTTACCATTAATAATTTTATTTTCACTAATTTTTTTTTCTATTTCGTTTTTAGGTTTTAAATTTTTAATATTAAAAAATTCTTTTAAATATTTTTGTGACCTATAACCTGCATTATTTTCTACATAATATTGGACTGTTTCACGAAAAGGTGGATATTTTAAATAACCCGATAAAATATTGTAAAATCTAATATTTTGTGATTTTACCAAATCTCTATATTCATATAAATCTAAATGAAGATAATAATACTGAGCATATACAGATATTACTTGACAAATTTCTAAAAATACTATTTTTTCATCCGGATTTATTGAGTCTATTTTTTCAGTTAAATTTTCATTATATTCATAATGATTACTATCACCATTATTCATATACATATCTTTTACCAAATGTTTCAAATTAGGTTTAGTTATAATTATATTTAAAGGTTTACTATATAAAGAATCCGATAATTTTTCATAGGTTTCCGATATTTTATTTGTAACATCTTCTTGATGAATTGTATTTTGATTAAATAATACAACACCAGTAAATAATGCATTTACACCCACAAAAAGACTAATAATAACTTTCCACTTTTCTAAAGAATATAATTTATAACGATTATAGAAATAAAGTATTAATATAAATATCACCCAAAAAGTCGAATAAATATAAGTAAATAAATTCATAATTATAATATGTACATAAATTATTTATTTGTTAAATATGAATAATCGTTCATCTACGAATTGTTTTTTGATGTTTATTTGTAAATACATTTTTTTTTAAATATATTTTTTTTGTATTATTATTATTATTATTAGCATTTAAAAATTTCATTTTTTCATAATAAACAATTATAACATTATTTAATTCATGAAACATATTGATTGTTTCATTCAAAAAAATAGAATCAATACTTTTTAAAATATGAATAAAATTATTATCATAATTATTATTTAAAAATAATTTTATATCCTGTGGTTCTATATTAATATTGTATTTTAATAAGGATAATAAAGAATAAATTTTATTATTTAATATTGAGTTTTTCTTAATTATTGCAATTAATTCTTCTTTGGATATAATATTAGGATTTTTCATAAAAAAATTTTCTTCTTTAATTTTACAAATTTCATTATTACAATCTACATAAATAGATGATATTTTAATAAAAAAAACATCACTTTTATAATAATCAGAATAAATATTATCTTGTTTTTCAAAATCATTTATCCATGATTCATCTAATTTTCCATCATTTTCATTAATTAATTCCATAATTATATTATTGTTTTATTGATTTTTTTTAAACTAAACATATTCTTCCATAACACTATAATCATTATAATTATCTTCTGAATAATAATAATCATCTAATTCTTCCATTTCATCTATTTTATCAAAATAATCATATTCATAGTTAGGAAATAAAAACATTTTTTCATATTCATCTATTCCCCAATTTTTAATATATTTATTCTTTCTTTCTCTATATAAATTTACAACTCTTTCAATTGCTTTATAACATTCCTCTTTTTCATTATATATTTTATTAACTAATACATTTTTTCCTGATAACCATATACATTTATTATTTTTATCCATTGTAATAGATACACAACCATCAGGAACAAAATTATCTATAGGAATATTAATTTCTTTTTCAGAAGAATTATTTATATTTAATAATTTATTAAAATAATTTAATCCTTGACTATCCTTATTTATGGTTTCAATATTTTTAAAGACAGATTTTAATTCAGGAAAATTATCAGAATTTATAATATTTAATTCTTGCTTTATAATTGGTTTTTTTAATTTTTCTGAAAAATTATTTCTTTGATTTGAAATATTTATATTGGCATTTTTATTATTTTTTGAAGGAACACTTTTAATTGGTTCATCCATTAATACTTGAAAACGATTATTGCTAGGCATTTTTTTTCTATATATTATTAATTAAATTAAAAAATTTGTTTTCAATTTTTTTAATTTTTAAAATTAATAATAAAGTAATAATCCTTATATTTCATCAATATCTATTTCTTCCTCCTCATTAAAATTATTCAATAATGATGTAGAATTGTTTCTATTCATATTTATTTGTTTTTCTATTAATTCATTATAATCATTAGTTTCATCATCAATAAAATCAAAAGTATCATCCTCTAAATTCTTTTTTTCTTGATTGAAAATATTCCAATTTTCATTTACAGTATTTTTTAGTCTTTCTACATCTATAGAAGAATATACTTCTAATAAGTCACAATTTTGCATTTTTTTATCATTTTTATCTTTATTTGATTCCCATTCTCTTAAACCTACTAATATCCAACTATTAATTGCAATAAAGTTATCTCTTTTTCCTCTTCCTCTAAATTTGCCACGTATATGGCACAATCTTGTTTCCTGATCTATACATAAAACATGACACATTCCATTTCCTAACATTTTAGTGACTTGAGCATAAACTTCATATTCATCATTAGAAACTCTTAAATGAGTGGTTTGTTTAACAGTATTTACAAATTTTCTTGCCTGACCTTTAGTTTTACTTCCTCCAGTAGTATTTTTCACCATTTTAATTATTTTTAATAATTATTAAAAATAGAATAAAATTTAATTCAATTTTTTTTAATATAAATTATTAATAATGATAAAGAAATCTTCAAATACCTATTTAGAATCAGAAACAGATTCAGAAACAGAAAAAGATTATAAAGAAGATAATAATAACTTTGATTTTGATATCAATAATTATACAATAGAAGAACTACAAAATTTTTTTGGATTATATGATAAATTCACTTATAATGACATATTAGAAAAACATAATAATATGAATATAGTTATTGAAAAATCCAATAACTATAATGTTGTTTACAAAAAAAACATTAATGAATTTCTTGAAAAAGCAAAAGTAATTTTAATTAATTCTATTGTAAAAACATCTCAACAAGAGGAAGATTTTATAGAAAATTCTTATGAATTATTAAATACTAATGATAAAAATAAAATTATAAATCAGACATCCAATAATTATGCAGGTGGGAGATATACGATGAACAAAGAAACAATATCTATAAATGAAATAATTAATAAAGATAAATACCTCAACCCACTTGAGGCATACAATACAAATATAATGAGAAGTGACTTGAATAATATAAAAAGAAAAACAATTTTCACTACAATCATGTTAAATTCATTATATCGCCAAGATTATGATAAAACAATATCCACTGATTTTACAATTTTTCTCCCTTATTATTTTAAAAATGTCTTTTCCATAAGACTTTCTTCCATTCAACTTCCAAATGTAATTTACTGTATATCAAAATATAATAAAAATAATTCATTTTATATTGAAGAAGATAATACAGCATTAGGGGGATGGGTTGTAATGCCTGATGGAAATTATACTCCTGATAATTTTGTTGAAACACTAGAAAAATTAATAAATCTAACTTTAGGAACAGGAAATCGTTTTAATGTTACAATAGACCCAGTAACACTTAAATTAACAATATCTAATATTAAAAATACGTTTTTTATGGATTTTACAAAGGGTTATGACACAACTTATAAAACGGATCTTACATTTGATTTAAATTCTGAATATAAAACTATCCGTTGTATGGAAGTAGATGTCACTGAACTTTACAAAAGGTTTGGTTGGGTCATGGGTTATAGACAATCTGTTTACGTTAATAATAAATCCTATACAACAGAAGGAATTTATAATGGCAATTTTACAAATTATTTATATTTTACTATGAATGATTTTAATAAATCCCAGGCACAAAATATTGTAGGAATGTTTTCAAAAAGTATTATTATTGATAATATTCTGGCTATGATTCCTCTTAATCAAAATATAACCTATCCAACGACTAATTTTACATATTGTTTTAATAATGGAAGTGATTATATAGAGAAAAAACGTGAATATTTTGGTCCAGTTAATATTCAAAAACTTAAATTTCAATTATTAAATCAATATGGTGAGTTATTATTTCTTAATAATATGGATTTTTCATTTTCTCTAGAACTAGAGTTAGCTTATGATTGGTAATATTTGCGTTTAGAATAATTTATAATTTAGAAAAATTATATTTTATTTATGTTGAATAATTTTAATCTTATAATATAATATAAAATGACAGCTTGGAATGATTTTGTAAAAAATATTTATCATGCAGGAAAAAAAATCAATAAAGATTATAGTTTTAAAGATGCATTAAAAGATGCTAGTAAGCGTAAAGCAGAGATGGGTTCCTCTGCATCTTCTAGTAAAAAATCTGCCAAAAATAAAAAGGGTGGCACTATTTATGGTTCATCATTAAATCCAGCATCTCTTCCTGTTTCACCTCAATATGACGGAATTGATGGACAAGGAATCACAAAAGGAGTCGGACAAAGTGGTCCATTAACAGCAGCTCTAACTGCCTCAGGAGGCGGTAAAAGAAAAGGAAGAAAAACTAAAAGAAATACTAAAAGAAAGGGAAGAAAAAGTAGAAAGACCAGACGTCATTAAAAAAACTGAGAATTATTAGTGATATATTCAAATAATTGTTCCTGTTTTTCTGGATTTATATCATAAAAAATAGTTTTCTCTATATTTTTCATAAATAAATTATATTTTTCATTAATTAGAATAATATCCATACTAGATCCTATATCTAAATTAGTAAATAAAAATTGAATATATCTATTTAATATTGAATTTTTATCTTCTACTTCAAAAAATTTCAAAAAACCTATTGAAATATTTAAAAATAAACTATTAATAGAGAACATCTCCCAAATACATGATTTTGAATGTGAATATTTCAAAAAATAAGACAAAAACAATTGCCAATTATTTGATGCAATTATTTGGGAATTAACAGTATTTCTCTCAAAAATACTCATAGATTTAATATATTTTGTCCATTTATTTAAGATTTCTTTTTTAATTTTATCTGGGAAAAATTTTAAAAAATATAAATTATTAATATAATCTTCAATAATTACTTCCAAATTATTGAAAATAATAAATACATCTTTTTTTGTTATTAAATTTTTTATAAAATACAAATCAAAATGCTTATTCCCAAAATAATCTATATTTTCCATTATTTTTATAAATTCATTTAAAGAAGATTCATAAAGATCAAAATTATCATGGATTTTACATAAATCTACTTTATTATAAAATCTCTCAAAATTATTCAAATAAATACAATAATCTTTAAAATTATAATATAAATTATCATATGAAAAATCTATCCATCTAATATTATTTTTTGTAGAAAAATTAATGTTTTTTAATAATAATTCATAAATATCTATTAAACGCCAAAATATATAATTATTTTCTTCATAAATAAATGAATATATTAAATGATTATCATCTTTATTTAAATGTTCTTTATATTCCAAAATTAAATATTTTTTTCCATTATTATTTAAATCAAATATATTGTTATAATCATCTTCATAAGATTCATACATTTTAATAGGTGAATGTTTAATAACTGTCAAATAACGAAAAAACCCATATTTTTCATTAAATTGAATATTTTTTTCAATTAATTTACTATTTTCTATTTCCTTTTCAATAAAAAAGTTGTTTTCAACTATTTTTGTTTTTATTTTAGTTTTTGTTTCTTTTTTTGTTTTTAAATTAAAATTAATGATTTTTTGAATAGAATTTACATTTATTCCATATTCCATTTTTATTAAGCAATATTAATTTATATTTATTTATTTATTATCATAAAATATCTATTTTTATATGTTTTTTTTATTTTATTTTTAATTTCATTTTTATCTGTGATATTAAAATTAACTAATTTTTCTACTTGATTTTTTAATAAATCTAAATTTTCTTTACAAAAATTATCAAATCCATTGGAAGGTTTATAATCTGTATTTTTTATGTTATTTAAAATATGATTATCCATACTATCTAGTAAATCTTTTTCCAAACCTATATAATTGCGACGTTTATTTGGTTCCTTTTTTTCGGTGCTTTTTTTTCTATAATAATAACGAGCACTTTTAAACATTTTATCTACTACATCGCCTTCATATCCTAAATTTTTTAATCTTTGAATTTCTCGTGAAATTGTTGCTTCATTTTCAATAACCCAATTCTCCCATGAATTTTTAAAATCTTTACGTTCTTCATATTCATGAATTTTGGCAAAATTATGAATATCATTAATTAAAGAATCATTGAATTTGAAACGATAAATATTAATATTTTTTTTGTTTTTTCTCTCATTATCAGGAAATTCATCACCACTTCTAAATGAATCATTTCCAGAATCGTCTCTTCTAAAATTATTTGAAATTGTATTATCATTATTAATATTATTATTAATGATAAAGGTTGTATTTCCATTTTGCAAATCTAAATTACTGGACATTATTATTGAAATTTATTTTTAATACTTTTTAATATTTCAATAATTTTAAAATTTATTTCAATTTTTTTTAATTATTATGTAAATATTTATTAGACATGTATAATTCTATTTCATTATTTAGTCAACCATATTATAATCCATGTAGTCAATGTTATTTTAATATAATTACTATGAATTTACCTCCAAAAGGTCCTCTATTAAAATTAACCAGACGAATTAAACTATATCCACTCAGTCCATTTAAATTTCCTAATCAATGCGGACGATTAAAAACATGTGGATTAGCTTTAAGAAGTTTAAGAAATTATAATGGATTTAATAATTCAAATTTTTGTGATGATTTAATGAGCACAGATGAAATTCCGGATTTATTTTCATTTTTATTGTCTCATGGATATAAAATTGATACAAGTATAACAAAAATGTTGAATCAAAGTTCTATACGATTTAACACCAACAATGAAAATGAACTAATTGCATTAATTTCTTTTTAACTTATTATTAACAATTATATTTAATGTTTAACAACTAATAAATAAAATTGAATATAAAAATTATTCCATTATTAAATAATAGAATAATTATAATGTTTGAAAATTTAGATATTCCTGTACCAGATATAGTTAACACTTATAATGAAGATAAACAAAAAGAAATTCATGAATATTTATCCAATTTAAATGATATGCAAAAAAAAGCTTATTTAATAGCCAAAACACATCTAGGAACCTCATTTAATATTTATAAAAGTAATGGATTTAAAGAATGGCAAAAAAATAAATAATATATATTTATATATGACTTATAATTTAGGAATACAAAATATTATACCTGTTCATGGATATAGGGCACCAACAGGTCTAAGTAGTGATTATATCTCCAATAAAAAATCTAAAATAATAACTTGTAATATTATTAAACCATTTGGTTGCAGAATTCAATCTGATAATAAACTAATTAATTTAACTCAGAATGATTATATATTAGTTAAAAAAGGATTTTTCAGAAAATAATATGTTTATGTTCGTTGTGAAATAACAGGGACAGGAGGAATATTTGGTTTATTGAATTCATTAATAGAAGTATTAATGTTATTCAAACGTGTTCCATTTTCTTTTGCAATTCTATTATAATTCAAAATAGTTGCTTTTATTGCATCGGAAGAATTTGTAACTATTTCCGAAAAGGCATTTGTTCCGGCTGATATTGCTTCACCTGCATTACTTATATTCCTTATTGTTCCAACTAAAATTCCCCAAAAAGGAATTTCCTCTACAGTATTTAAACCAATTTTAACTATAGATTCACCTATTTTAGAATATGTTTTTGTTCCTATATCAATTACCTTGTCTGCCAATTCTTTTAAAAATGGTGACGCTGCTTGTAAAACAATTATACCATTTTTTCCTAATTCTGAAATTATTTGTTTTAATTTTTCTTTATTTTGAGGATTAATTAACGCTAATTTTATTTGATTTAATTTTTCCTCTACAGCACCCGGACTTTTCAAATCTACATTTGCCATATTTGCTATTTGATCTGTTGCATTTATAAATAATTTTTGTAATAAAAGTTTTGTTTTTTGTATTAACTCATTATTTCCTAAATTTAATTTTCTCTCTGCTTTAACTTGATCCATTATATTACTTATTGCTTTATCATTATTTATTTTTGAATCATCACCACCATAAATTTTATTAATATTATATAATTTATTAAATGATTTGTTAGTATAATTTTTGCGGTTATATTTTTTTCTTTTGGAATAATATATTTTATTCTTTTTAGTTAATTTTTTTTTCATGTTAATATATTATTATATTTTATATATTTACTTGTTATTTAAAATTTGTTTTTTAAATTCTGCAAATGTCATTGCATATTTTTTATCCACTTTTTTTCTATCTATTTTTTGTAAAATATTAAAATTAGCAAATTTACCCTGATGAGAAAAACGATTTGAACGCTCTTTCAATAATATTTTATCTGATTTTTCATTATTGTTCAAATTAACATTTATTTTGTTTGCTGGAATACTATTTTTGGGTGGGGGAACTTTTCCAACTTTGCCAGTTCCAGCTTCTTTGTTATAACTTTTAAATTTTGCAAATACATCTTTCTTTTTATTATTATTAGTATTATTATCCAAAGAATTTTCTTTTACACTAGAAAGTATCTCAATTTCTTTCTGCTTTTGTTCTTCTAATTTTTTTTCATATTTTTTTAATTCCTCTTCCATATCAATATATAAAGGTCTATAATTAAAAGTCAATACATATTTTCTAGCAACTGTCTCTAAAAATCTATAAGGAATAGTTAAATCTGAATAATAATCAAATGTCAATCTTGAATGATTATAAAACATTAAAACATTTCCTAATGGTGTCTTTTCCATGATGAAATTATTTTTATATTTTACTAATTGTTCATCAATTATGAATTGACGTGCTTGTTCTTTTAAAGCATCTATATCTAATTCCCCATCTTCCAAATTTTTTAATTTCATACTCAGAATAGATATTTCACTCTTGATTTTATTTTCTAAGTCTTTATTATTTTCTCCCAATGCATTCAATTCATTTAATTCATTTAATTTATTATTATGATCATCAATATCCATTTTCAGTTGATTAATTTCTTTTTGAATACTATTTTTATTCTCTTCCAATAAATCGTAGAATTTTTGTTCTTCTTTTTTTAACTCTTCTTCAGAGAATACATATTCATTCTCCATATTTCGCACTTCTAATAAATATTTTTCTTCATAAGGAATATTTGATTTTTTAGTATTTACTTCCTCTTTTTCATCTTTTTTTATTTCATCATCTATTTTACTTGAATCTAATAATAATTCATCTTCATCTGTATATTTTGCCAAACAAGCCGAGATAAAAAATAAAAAATTAAAGATTAAAAATACAATTAAATAATCTATATTATCATTATTTTTCATATTTATTTATAATGGTATAAATAATTATGTTAATATTATTTTAAGCATTTTTTTACTGAAATTTCTTTTTTCTTTCTTCAAATAGATTCTTAATATCATTTGTTAAATCTGGAACTTTGAGTAGTTCATAAGTATTATCCTCATTTTCAGGATGAAATCTAACTAAATACAAATCTTTTATTTTTTTTTCGTATTTTTCTTCTAGTATTGCTTTATAAGTATTTAATTGTAAAGCATAATGCCAGAAATTTGCATCTGGCATGTGAGATATTGATTCTGTAATTGCGTATTTATTAAAACTATTAATCCTGGTTATATTTTTTGATCTTTTCCAATCATAAATAGATAAAGTGCCATCAGTATTTTCATAAACCATATCAATAGAACCGGCTAATTTGAGATCTTCATGATAAACAGTCCATTCAGTTCTATATGGTTTCAAATCAGGAAAATCTTTTATAAATTCTATGAAATATTTCCATTCCAAACTCTTTTCATCATGTTTTCCTTGTTTAATAAAATCACAATTATATATTTGATATAATTCTTTGTTAGTGTATTCACACATTATACGTTTGTCGTTCATAAAACATTCTATTTCAAAATGTAAATTAGTTCCTGCACCTGAAACAGCATCTTTATTTGCATCCCATTGTCCTTTTATTTGCTCTGGAGTCATTCCCCAATATTTATGTCCTTCTTTCCAGTTCTTTCCTTTCATCATTTTATTTATAATATCATCTGCATCAAAATTAGGAAAATGACTATGATT
>JACCDO010176279.1_pt1 | contig 13683 bp, 7 predicted proteins | sample 7446101 | NCBI WGS metagenome assembly JACCDO01 (sample SAMN15323440, study PRJNA562643) | freshwater metagenome | isolation source: river surface water | place: USA:Blue River Watershed | collected 2017-08-16
AATAAGTAAAAAATATTCATATTTTGTTTACAAGCTAACTTTTACACACGATGATGATAAATATGTTGTTTTTGACTATCCAAATGAAAATGATGAAAACTATTTATATATATTTCATAATTTATATCAATTAAAATTATATATTGAAAAAATAAAAAAATATTATAGTTCAAAATCTCTGAGTTCACAATCATCTCTTCTGAATAGCTCATTTAGCACCAATTACTCTAAAAGTAGCAGAAGTTCAAAATAAAATTCTTATTTATTTTTATTTAAGAGATATACAGACCAAGCAAGATAATTGGCAAATATTAACCATAATATATATGGAATTAATAAGTATACTGCAACTGATGATTTTAAGGAGAATATATACATAGTTATAATGGTCATTATTAATATCAATGTAGTTAAAATTGCAGCTCCAAGAAGTTTCTTATAATAAAAGAATACTGGACTATAAGAGAAGTTCAATAAGAGTTGTATTATAGGTATTATCCAATAAACATAATCTAATTGAGACAAAGCAATTGTATATGATATTACAATCAATAAATATAAGATACTCCAAGCTATTCCAAAAACATAACTAGGAGGATTTAATGGTGATTTCTTTAAATCCATATACCATTTATCAGGTTTAGATGAATAGTTAAACATAATTATACCATTTATTATGAAAAGGATAATAACCACAACAAATGCTTCTATTTGTCTATATGTAAAATTAAATTTCATTTATTTTTTCTAATTAATATTATTATTATAATTAGAATAATGAGTTCCATTGATTATTATGTATCAAAATTTAGCTATGCTAATAATACTTCTCTTAAAAATTTTATTTTTTCATCAGAAGAACCTTCTTTTATGACAGATACTTATAGTAGTATTGAAAGTATTTTAAATTCAAATCCTGATTATTCTGATGAATATAAAGAATTTTTTAAGAAGTCTTTATATTTATACGCATTAAAAAACTCTTGGAATCTTAAATATACAGGTAATATCAATAGTAGTTCACCTATAACTAAACTTGTATATACAAAAAATGGATTATTAACAAAATCGTCTGTTAATTGTATACATTCAGTGATTTTATTCAGAGATTCTTTAAATATAAATCATTTTAAATTTATAAAAGTTGTTCCATATACAGAAGATGGTATTAAAAATGATTGTATTATATTTGATATAATTAATGGATTTATTTTCAATCTCATTTGTTCAATTGATAGTTCTATTAGTGAACATATAACTACATATGATTGTTCATTTCTATCTTATTATTATTCAGAAACTGATGATATAAATTACTGGGATTATCATAAATTATTATTTTTAGAAGAACACTATGGAATTGATTCTGATATATATTCACCTTATAATCCACATGATGATAATAAAGAATTTAGAAGAATATTGACTAAAAAAGAAATAATACCAGAACCTTCAAGCAAATGCTATAAAAAAGCTTATATTTGTTGTATAGATGCAGTTAAACATATAAGTCTTTATACAATAATAAAAACTATATTAGAATTTGATGATTCTGATGAAAAAAAAGATTTATATAAAATATATTTTGAATTAATATTAGAAATAAAATTTAAAGAATTTTTTAATTTTTTATTAAAAATAGGAATTAATTATGGTTTTCATCATAATGACATGCATTCTTCTAATATTATATTTGATTTAAATACAAAAAACTTGAGACTAATTGACTATGGAAGAAGTATATTTGTAAAATACCTAAATGAAGAATCTGATGAAATTAATTTATATTTAATAAAAGAAATAGATAAACTAAATTATAATCTAAATCCAAATTACTCATCATTTTTAAAAGAAGTTAAAACATATAAAGAATTATTTGATATAGAAAAAATATTTAGTAAAAAATGGTTTATATATAAATCTTATAGACTTCATGATAATAAATATTATTATCCTATGATTATATTTGATTTAATATCTATAAGTTGTAAACTATTTTATTATATTAAAGTATATTTAGAAAGAATTGTATTTAATTCAGATAAATATTCAGAATTTATAGAATATTTTAATAAAATTTATAAATTACATAGTGATATTTCTAAAAATTTTACTATCAATAATTCTAGTGATAATATTGATATGTTATTTCAAAGTTATAGTAATATTAATAATGTATATATAAAAACAATATTAAATAAAGATCATCCTTATTTTAAATATAAGGATACATTTAAAATAGTATTAGATGGTTTATTATTAACAGCATTAGTTTGTTTATTTTTTAAAAAAACTGACAATAGTGAAAATATTTTTATGTCAAATTATTTTTTTGGAGGTGATGTAATATTTAAAAAAAGAGTAATAAATTTTATAATAAAAAATTATAATTCATATCAAATGATATTTATAAATAATGATCATTATTTATACACTATTTTAACTTCATCTATAAGTGGTGGATTTAAACAAACTAGTGTTCAACAATTATTAGACCAATCAATATTTAAAGAAAAAATATTATCACAATCATTAGAATTTGAAAAGGAATTAGAGGAATTATATAAGAATACTTATGATAATAAAGAATCAGAAGAATTATTATTAAGTGAATCAACTGGAGGATTTAATAAAAATAAAAAGAAATATATAAGAAAATTAAAGAGATATTAAAAATAAAATGGCGGAGAGACTAAGAAGACATAATCAACTTACTTTTTATAATAGTTTATTCAATTTTGATGAAAATAATTTTAATTTTAATCAGTTTAATAATGTTGATTTAACTACATTTAAATCAACATTTAATGCTTTTTTTATGGATAGTTATTTTGATTTTGTCAAAAATTATATGAATGAAATAGAATTAAATTTTTTCAAAAAATCATTATTTATATTTGCTTTAATAAGAACATATAATTTAAATTATATACGTGTTAATCATAGTAATTATACCACATATATTACTAATTCAGATAATGGTTTATTAAATGTATCATCTGCTAATTGTATTAACAGTGTATTTAGTTATAATTTTGTTAATGATTCAACTGATGAATCATTCACAAAACTTAAATTTTTAAAATTAGTTCCAATAAACTTAAAGAGTGATTGTATAATATTTGATATTATACATGGAATTATATTTAATAATATTTGTAGTAAATATAATAATTTTTTAAATCATTTAACAGTGTATGAATATTCATTTTTATCATATTATTATAAAACACCACATTCATTAAATTATTGGTTATATGATAAATTAACAGATTATACTAAAAATACATCACCATATTATTCAAATAGTCTTGAACTTGTTCCAATTGTATATAAGAAAGCATATGCAGTTGTTTCAAAAGCAGTTACTCATATTAGTTTATATAAATTATTATCAACATCTTTTGTAAGTAATTATGAAATTAAGATAATTCTCACAACAGGTTATATACATTTCTTTGCATTTTTATCTAATTTAAAAACTAAATATGGATTTCAACATAACGATTTACATACAGGCAATATTATATATGATATAACATCAAATAAATTATTATTAATAGATTTTGGTAGAAGTGTATTTGAAAAATATATGTTTGATTCTTCAATAATAATAGAAGATGGATATGATACCGAATTAAACAACTTAAATAATAGTTTAATATGTGAAATAGAAAAATTAAATTTAAAAGAATATGGTTTTTTTGTTGATATATTTAAAAATATTCATGATTATAAATCATTAATAGATACTATGATTATTCAATCAAAATATGACTCATATAATAATCAATCAACTATAATTTATCCTTATGCAGTATTAGAATTATTATCTTTATCTCTTACATTTTATACATCACTTGTTTTATTATTTAAAAAATCAAATATAACAACAGAATATCTTGAATTTAGTCAATATTTTAAAACAATAATAAGAGTTGAAGAAGATACTCATAATTTTACTATAGATGCAAAAAGTATAACAGAACTTTTTAAATTTTATTTAACTGTAAAAAAAACATATATAAATGGTATTTTGTTATCAAATACTCATAAGTTTCATAAATATAAACAAACATTATCACTTTTATTAGATGGATTATTTATATTGGCATTATTTTTAATGAGTAATAATATAACTCAAAATATTGAAATATCTAGTCATCATTTATGTATAATTCTTGAAAACGGAACTTGGAATTTTATTACATTAAAAGAAAAAGAAATAATGATAGAAAATTTTTATAAAATATTAAATAATGATAATCAATTTTTATTTAAAAAATTAAAAAATTACAATATATTTATATGTGATTTATTATATCCTGATATATTTAGACATAGTGGTGGTAAACTAAAAACTAAAAAAGGAGGAGTTGAAATACATAGTGAAATGGATGATAAAATATATGGTGAAATAGAGAGTAAAATAGATGATATAATTGATGATAAAATAAAACAAAAAAAAATAATAGAAGATTATGATAAATTAATATCAAATTATATAATATCTGATGATACAACATTAAAAAAATTAAAAGATTGTTATAAAGATACATATGATTATATAGAAAAACAAAAAGAAAATAGAATAAAAAGAGAAGAAGATAAAAGAGAAGAAGATAAAAGAGAAGAAATAAAAATAATAGATGATGATACTATAGAAATATTATTAAAAGATATTAATACTATAACTGAACATGAATCTTCTGATAAAGAAGATGTAATTGATATAATACATACTTATATAAGTGAATTAAATACAAACTCTGCTTTATCAACTGGAGGATTTAATAAAAAGAAATATATAAGAAAGTTAAAGAGATATTGAAAGAACTTTTATAAGATTTTGATTTCAGGTTTTTTAATCTGATAACATTTATTTCCTTTTTCTTCAAGATTGAAACTGAAACCAATGTTTTCTTCATTACAATCTTCGAATTCTTCTGTTTCCTCTTCAATTTCATCTAATTCATAATCGCCCTTCTTTTCAGTTTTCTTTACTGATTTCAATAGTTCTATCATATATTCCTCATCAAGAACTATATCAAAGTTGCCTGAACCACAATTAGGAACTTTTCCTAACATAACTTGAGGTGATATTCCTGATGTATTATCATATTCTGAAAATATACTCGCGTTAATTAACATATCTACACTTTCCTCAAATGAAGACTTACTCAAAGCACTACTTGAAGTTCTATTAATTCCATGTCTATCAATCGACATTAAATTTCCCTTATATGTCATAGTATCTATCAATAATGATAAATGTCTATAATTCATTGAACCTTCTCCAGTTACATTCACCAATTCCTTATATAAGGCATTTCGAGCAGCCTCAATTCCAAGCACACTATAAATCTCTCTGATATCATTTGAAATTGTTCTTGTTGAATCAATATTAGGATTAGTGAGAATTTCCATTAAATTAGTTCCATCTGTATCTAAAACCCATTCAACTACTCTATCAAATGAACCACTCTCATCATTATACAATTCATATTTCTTTTTATCTAAGGAAACTTTATTAATTCCCTTATATCCTTTCAATAGAACCTGATAAACTATATTATGTTCCATTGCTTTAATTGCTGCAATTTCATCTTTATTCTCAATATCTTTACAGGCATATTCAGTCAATCTAATTCTAAAGATACATTCCTCTGCATTATCATCACTATAGACACAATCAATATATTTATTATAGACTTTATTAAGTTTAGTATAAATATCAATCATTCGCAATCCATATGAAATCATCTTTTCTTTATTGAATTTCAATCTCAATACCCAACAAGATTTACTGAAATTCTTATTGAGAGCTTCATATAATGGCTTGAATTTATTATAAATCTCCAATATTCCCTTATCTTTATCCATTCCAGTCTCCAATTGACCCTTATCCCAATAAATCTCACTATACTCAAGAATATCAGAAAGTTTAGTAATCTCAATACTATTCTTAATATTCATAGCAATAATTTTAGTTTTGTCAATTCTATCATCATCATAATCAATACCATTCTCAGCTATTTTAGGATTGATAACTGATGCAACATCCTGTTTCATATAAATAGTAAGTGTGGGAGTCTTAGTTTTCTTAGTTGCACTTAAAATCTCTTTCAATCTTGGAACACCACTAGTAGCCTTAACTGCAGCTGCAGTTCCAGAAACATGAAATGAATCTAAAGTCATTTGTGTGCCCATTTCACCAATAGTTTGAGCAGCAATTACTCCAACCATTTCACTAGGTTGAGCAAGAGCCTCATTGAAATATTCATAAATTTGACCAACAAGCCAATCAAATAAATCCTTAGAGAAATTATGTTTAATTATCAGTTTCTTTGGTGATAAGAAACATCTTAAGAGGATATGGAAGAATATCATGCCTTGTTCCATATCCTTCACATATAAATCACTAATAATCTTATCAATTGTATCTAAGATATAATCAGGAGTTAAATCAGTTAATGTTCCAGTAATTCCAGTAGTCTCCTTTCTTTTAACTGCAGTTGTTATTAAACGATTGAATGGAATTGGATATGTAATCTTTGAATTCTTGAGATTATTATTAACTTTCTTAATTATAAACATCTTATCATCCAATAAATCCTTGAAATGTTCTAAACATCTCTTATAAGTATTAACATTAATCTCCTTAATTGCCTCTGGTGTTAAATATAAATTTAAATTATCACCCTCTGTTAAATTATACTCTTCCTCCATCTTATAATAATTCATCTCAATTGTTGGCAAGAACTGCTTTTCTATCTTTGTTCCATCCATTCCATCCTCACCATATATAAACTGAATAATTGTTCCTGAAGCATTTCTTACAGTATTATCATAGTTGATTTTTGCATCCTCCATAGCTTTCACAAGCCTTCTTTGGATATAGCCAGTATCCGATGTGTCAAAGACCGTGAGACCGGTTATATTCATAAAGTTTTTAGTTGTGGGAATTGTCAAATCATAAAGCTTTCTATAATTTGACTTTTCCTCAGGTTTTAAAGGAGTAATTTCAATAATTTCATCTAAAACAACATCATTATTTTCTTCAAAATTCTTATGGAAATTAAACTTATTTGAATTAATTTGTAATTTTTCATTTTTAATTTCATTTGTCAATGTAATTTCTCTTGTAAATTTACGAGCCCACTGAGCTCTAATAGACATATGATGAATTTTGGCAAGTTTAGAAACAGGTGTATTAAGATTAGTAGTATTATGTTTCCTAACAGAAATTTTACCAAATACACCAATTCTATTACATAATAATGAAATTCCTTGAATTAGTTTTTCTGATGAAGAAGTTGCAGAAATAGAACCATCTGATGATGAAATACAACCATCTCCTGAGAAATACCCGTCAAGAAGTCCAACCACAAATTCTCTTGGAGCAATATGAGCAATATCAGGAATTTTCTTATTATAGCAATTAGTTCCAACAAATTCATCTAAAAATCTGGCAAGTAAAGAACTATTTCCAATAATTGAAGTAGTTTTACCCTTAATTAAACCTTCATCATTTTCTTTAATTTCTTTAACAACAATTCTATAAGTAATATTAAATTTATCAAACCAATTCTTAATGAAATTTAATACAGAAGGTTCTTCTTTAGTAATTGCCACACTTCCTGCAACATCTCTTGCATTTCCATCGGCAATAAATAATCCAATAAATACACCATTTTCTCTATTTAATTCAAACTTATTTGGAATAAATGAATGACATCTAGATGCATGATAAGGATAAATACCTTCATCTTTAAGTTCAGTAGTTGATCTACCACTAATAGCACCTCGTGTAAATCTCATTATATTATCATAAGGTAATGTAAATTCTTTCTTATTATTTGAATCATACCATCCTCTCGTGAATTGAACTTTTCCCAATTTTTTAATTCTTTCAGATTCTTCTTTATACATCTTAACAGCCTTATTAAAATCATATCCATGAATATATTCATCTTTTGGGAAATATTTAGCCATATCAATCTCATTAATAATGATTGGAGGTTCAGGAATACTAATTGCAGTTGGAACATAATCTCCTACTTTAGATTCATCAGTTTTAGTTGGAATAAATTCTTCTTTATTCTCATTCCATATTAGAAGTGTTTTTGAATTAGGAACAATTACTTGTCTTCCTCCTTTAGTAATCACTTTATATAGAGTTTCTTCAGGGTCATGTCTTGTAATTACTGTTACTTCTCCCCAACTTGTATTTCCATTATTATCTGCAGTTGTAATATATACTTGATTATCTATTAATGGAAATAATTCCATATTTGCATCCTCTTTTCCTAATTGTTCAATAAATTGCTTATTATCGGGATTATTCAGTTTTTCATCAATCCAATCACCAATATTAACAGTTTTACATACACCATCTTCAATAATAACAATTGGAGTATCTCCAGTAACTGATTTAACAGCTGTATCAATTAGACCTTCACGACCACCCATAGCGTGAAAGAAAACTTCTTGAGGAGATAATCCAGAAATGAAACTATTCTCAACGAATCCTCTTGCCTCGGGCCCATCATCATATTTAGTGAAATGAGGAAGAGTTCTATCAGTGAAACCATATGAAATTCGTTTACCATCTACATTCTGCTGACCTACACAAGCCATAATTTGAGCAATATTAGTTTCTTTGCCTTTAGACCCTGATTTAACCATATTAAACATACGATTGGTTCTTTCATCAATCTTTGCTAAACTAATTTTAGCAACTTCATTAGTAGTTTGATTGAGAATACTGATAATTTCTCTTTCAATAAACTGTTCATTATTAACAATACTATTATTTTCAAGGTCTCCCTTTCTCATATCTTCAAGTTTCTTATAAGCACTCTGTTTCATTTCTCTAATCTTATTAATAAGTTCAGTATCAGTGTTTCTATCAGAAACTAAATCACTGATACCAATACTGAAACCGGCAGTTAATAACCATCTACATACTAATCTTTGAGTATTATCTAAGAACTTCTTAATTTCAATGGGCCCGTAATCATGATAAATAACAGGAATTAAACCATTAGTAATATTATGAAATACAATCTTATCTAAATTACCAGAGATTAAACTGCTATTATTAATAACAACCTTCTCGCCAGCCTTATTTTTATCTTCAATGAAAAGGGAAGGAGGAAGAATTTCAGAAAATGCCTGTTTTCCAGTATAAGTATAATCCTTACTGGGTTTCTTCAATTTTCCCTTAAAATAACTATTACACATTTGAAGATTTGCCATCTGTTTATCTCCCATTGTTGTATAATCTTTAGTAAGACGAAATGCACCTACTAATGTATCTTGAACTACTTCAATACTTGGTTTACCATCTTTTGCAGTCAAAATTAAATAAGGAACTGCAGTTAAATCCTTCAATTCACTCATAGTTTGAATATTTTGAGGACAATGAAGATTCATCTCATCACCATCAAAATCGGCATTATAGGGAGGAGTATCAAGAACATTCAATCTAAATGTTTGATAAGGCATAATAATAACTTTATGACACATCATACTCATCTTATGAAGAGAGGGCTGACGATTAAATAATACATAATCTCCATTATTGAGATGACGATGAACCACATCGCCAAATTTAATTTCCTTAGCAATTTTCTCTAACTCTGCATATTTAAGATTAATAGTAATCATATCTTTCATCTTCTTTACATATTTCGCTCCAGGCCATTTATCAGGCCCATTTAGAATCAATTTTCTGATTTCATCAATATTATATTCATTCACCACTTCCTGAAAAGTGATATTTAAGGCAACTCTAATAGGAACACCAAGTTCATCAATACTAATATAAGGGTCAGGTGTAATAACTGAACGTGCCGATTGATCCACACGTTTTCCATTCAAATTTCCTCTGATTCTTCCATCCTTCTTTCTCATTCTATCACAGATGGATTTGAGTTTTCTTCCATTTCGCTGTTGAGAAGGTGCTAATCCAGGAATTTGATTATCAATGAAAGTAAATACATGATACTGAAGAACCATAGTGATAATCTTGATGGTATCTTCACTTGCTCCTTTATTAATCTTATCAATGATGTTATTATTGGTCTTAACAATATCACTTAATTTATGAGTTAAATCGTCTTCTCTTCGCTGTCCATTCTCTTCAATGATACTTGGACGAACAGCTGGAGGAGGAACAGAAAGAACAGTGCATATCATCCATTCAGGTCTATTCCATTTAGGATTAAATCCCATAACTTCCATATCTTCTTCAGTAATTCTCTTAAAAATTCTCAATACATCTTCAGCTGACATTTCTAATTGTGTTGAATTTTCTTTGGTCTTATCTTTCCATTCAGCCACAATCTTCATTGCCTGTTCTTTGTTATATCTATCAGGTTGCTTTGAACCACATCCAATAAATTTATCATCACCACAACATTTAACTTTAGTTGTAGTATTACATAACTTAAAATAAGCTTCCCATCTCTTTTGATTATTTTTGATATTCATGATTTTACTCATGTCATTCTTTAAATCATCATGCTGAGTATGAGGAGAAATGAGAATTCTTGAACATCTAAAACATACACATTTAAGAATCTTCTTAGTAATATCAAAGAACATTGGATTATAAAGAGGTTTAGCCAAACAGATATGTCCTGAATGCCCTGGACAGAAAATATTCTTTTGCTCACAAGTTGCACATATCTTTCCGTGTTCTAAAACACCCATTCTTAAATCAAACAGACCACCATTAACTGGCTCATTGCCTGTATAAGTATCTGTTTTAGTAACTTGAACTACTGAACGTTTAATAATTTCTTCAGGAGATAAGACACTGAATTGAATGCCTTTTACCTCTTGAATATCAACTTTTTGGTCGTTATAAGATAATTCTGCATATATTGACATATCTATTTATAATATACTTAATTTTATATATAAAAATCATTTTTTTTATTTCGATTTAAGAACAAAAAAAATAAAAATAAAGAAAACTTAAAAGAAAATGATTTTTGAGATTTCAATCAATGGTTCGAACTTACTATCATTATTATAATCAATACTAATATTTAAGTAATATGAATCATCATTTTCACTAGAAATACTACTAACTTTAAGAAGAACTCCATCTTCATTTAAAACAAGAATCTCTCCATAATCATAACAATTTTCAATTAAATCCTTGGCAATCATCTCAAAATCACATTTCCTTAAATCATAAATGAAGTCATCAGAAACTCTACAGTAAGTAGTTAAAGAAGAATCTCTTTTATTTTCCTTTTCTTCAACATTCATAATCAAATTATAAATTTCAGTAGCCTGATAACCATAAATCTCCTCGTCATATAATTGAGCCATCTCTTTATATCTGTGATATAATCAAAAAAATAATCAAAATCATTTTTTATTTAAAAAAAATGATATTCATCTAATTTTTATATTAAATTTATAATATGACTGATAAAGAAAAAATTATACAATTATTTTATAATAATGTTAAAGGAGTTGAAATTAATTTGACAAATACAAATAAAAATCATTCCGGTAAAGAAGGTCATTGGTTAGAAACAAAAATGGAAATTAAACATAATTCTAAAAATGCAGCTGATATATATGGATATGAACTTAAAAAGTGTTCTTCTAGATATAGTTTAGGAGATTTTTCTGCAAGTGAATATGCATTTTCAAATAAAAATAAAAGAACATTAATAAATATCAGTAATAATTGGAATGATAAGATAATTATGAGTAAAAATGATTTTATACAAATATTTGGAAATCAAAATCCAAATAAAAATAACAGATATTCATGGTCTGGTAGTTGTATTCCTACATATAATAATTGGAATTCTAATGGACAAAATTTACTTATAAATGATAATAATGATATTATAATTTACTATTCATATTCTAAAGATATAAGAGATATCAAAGAAACTTTTCCTGATTATTTAAAAAAAGATAATATTATGATTGCTATATGGAAAGAAGAAAAAATGAAAGAACATATAAATAATAAATTTAATGATAAAGGATTTATCATATGTAAAAAAGTAAATAATAAATATGAAAAATTGTGTTTTGGAAAAAAATTTGACTTTAATTATTTTATTGAATGTGTAAAAAATAAAACAATATATTTTGATAGTGGTATGTATGAAGGAAATAGAAGAAATTATTCACATTTCAGAGCTAATTCTAATATATTTGAAAATTTAATTATTGAAGAATATTCTTAATGATATAAATACCTAAATGATATGCAAGTTTACAAGGAACTGCATTACCTATTTGTATAATAATATCTTTATTTGAACCTTCTATTATATAATCATCTGGAAATGATTGAATTCTTTTTAATTCAATTATTGTTAATTTTCTTATTTCTTTATCATTATATTTAACTAAGGCATCATAACCATCTTTCCAATACCTTGCAGGAATAGTATAAGATGGTTTATCTAAATTGAGAAATTGAGCACCAAATCCATTTCCTTTTTCTTTATTGATTTTTTTTTTATTTTCAATACCTGTAATAGCTCTCTGACTTAAATAATATTTTTCATCAATTTCTTCTTTAGGAAGTAATATTGTTTTTACAGGAATTCTATCTTTAACTAATTTAATTATTGATTTTGGTTCTTTAGGTATTATTTCTAAATCTTTTCGTATTCCAATTATAATAACTCTTCTTCTATTTTGAGGAACTTCAAAATCACTTGCATATAATTTAGTAATGATACAATTATAATTTTTATTTAATTCATTCATAATGATATCAATGACTTTTTCATCATTATTAGTTTTTTTAGAAAGGATTCCTATTACATTTTCCATTATAAATAATTTAGGTTTAAAGTAATCTAAATACTTTATATATTCTATAAATAGTGAATTTCTTGGATCATTTTTATCTCTTTTACCAGCAATACTGAAACTCTGACAAGGTGGACCTCCTACAATAATATCAATTGTTTTATTATCTTTATTATGAATTTCATTAAAATTTTCAGGAGGTAATTTTGTTAAATCATATGAATATCCTTTATGTGTATGAAAATTTTTATTATAACTATTAATTGCCACGTCCCAAATATCTATACCAGCAATTATATGTAATCCTGCATCAGATAATCCTTTTGACATTCCACCACATCCACAAAATAAATCAATAACATTCAACATAAATTTTATTTTATTAATGATCTCAAAGATAATTAAAATCTTATAAAAAAGTAAATAAATGGATTTATCAGCAAACTCAATATCTAATCTTGTAGCTACACTTATAATTAAATATGATAAAGCTCAATTATCATCATTTATATCTAATTTAGATTCATACAGAATATTATTTTTTATTTTATGTAAAAGAAAATTATCAGATCCAATAATAGATGAAGATATAGAAGCCATATTAATAGAATTATTAAAATCGACAAATCCATTTTCAAAATTTCCTTTAGCGAGATTAACAGATGATACTATTTATTATAGTTTATATGAATTTGATTTAATAGATTTGTTATTAGACCCTTTAAATGAAATTGGATATAGCTCAATCGTAAAAGCATATAAATTATATAAAATGGGAAATGAAGAAAGCTTAGAATTAATTTTAGGTAGTCATTATATATTATATGCAGCAATTACAGATAGTTATGATAAAGAAATTTGTCAATTATATAGTAG
>JACCDO010564344.1_pt1 | contig 13683 bp, 20 predicted proteins | sample 7446101 | NCBI WGS metagenome assembly JACCDO01 (sample SAMN15323440, study PRJNA562643) | freshwater metagenome | isolation source: river surface water | place: USA:Blue River Watershed | collected 2017-08-16
CCTCCCCCGGTTAATGTTAATTGATGGCGTATGCCACGATGTGGACTGTTCCACCGTGTCCCATCCAGTTATTACTGTCACCGAGGTTCCAGATAATATCATGGATTTTGGCACGGATGAAACGTGTTTCATGGGAGAATTGGATTGTATGACCGATCTGTGGAAGTTCGGTCACCCAGTCTCTGACGACAACTGCGGGTTGCGTCAGGTTCCAATCTTCCTTCTCGTAAACATACAGGACGAATTCTCCAGACATGATTAGCTACGCTTTCCGTTGGCGATATCCTTGTCACTGACAGAGTATCCTCGCACACTGCTACCCGAATCGGGTGAGTGTGTGAAGCAGTACGGTTCATCGTCGTAGGTGACAATCTTGTCACATCCGACATACTCGCAGTTATGCGGGTATACTCCGTAATGGTACTCGCACCACTTGTTGTCCCAGTGGCCGTACTCGAGGGCTACGTTGAAACATCCGGGGCTGCGGCAAATATGAATTTCCTTTGCCTCCTCGGTGTGAAACTTAGCCTTGATACTGTTAATGATATCCATTACCACTCTCCAAGCTCATCGATGTTCTGAATCATACGGGCCGTCATATCCATGACGGAACCCATGATCTTCTCGGTTGCGTCCATCTGAAGCTGAGCGATCTGCTCAGGCGTCTCCCAGACCCACAGGGTGTGTCCGGTGGTGATACGAATGATGGTGCAGGGCATGCCCTCACCAGGTTCGGTCTTGGCGATGGATCGCTGCATGTAGACGATGAAGGCAGGATTGATTTCAATCTGCCCGTCGTCTGCGATCTGGTTGAGGGTGATGAATGCCTGCATGTTGTTCTGGTTACTCATAATATTAACTCCTTGTGGATTGGTGATGTTTTGTTTGTACTTTACTGGATTTTGAAGATCTGATGAATGTTGGGATGCGGCTCGAGGCTGTCCACAACTTTTTCGATCAGAACTTTAAAAACCTTTGCTAACTCTTCGAGCTCAGACTTCTCTGTATCTGACAGTTCGTCTTTGCTGTCGTTGATATAAAGTGCTTCTAGAATCATTACGGAATGTTCAACCAGTCCGGTTACCATTGCTACTGATTCTTCTTCTGTAAGATCCAGTGTAATTGTGTATGTGTCCATGATTACCTTTAATGATAGTTTTTAGTGAGTGTGGGCATATTCTTGACCGTTGACGGTCAGAATGTTTCCGTTGTCATCTGTGGTGAGAATGTCGCCACAATGAATTTCATTTGGGAAACTGAAATCCCAATATCCATGCATCCAATATGTCCAGACTAGAAGATAGTCTTTGTTGGACATGTTGAACTCTGGATCATTTTGTAGGTGCTGATGCAGGTGGCATACAGCTTGAATGGTCCTGAGATAGAGCTGCATTAGTTACTCCTTGATAGCAACATTTTGTGTCTACAATGTTTTTGATAATCCCGCGGCAAAAACAATTTATAAGATATAAATATATATAGAACTAATAGAGAAGAATATAGAGAAGCGATCTTCAACAGAACCATCCCCATCAACAGACACTTCCCCAATGGGTTCCCCCTTGGAAAGTTGCTGTTTTGGGGGTTTGTTTAACATTTTTCTATGTTCTACTCTATATATCTTCTATATATATATTATTCTTATGTAGCATTTGTTTGTTGTGCGGCGATATTTGGTGGGTGGTTTTATTGTTTCCTATATACGGGGATATAATACTTTTATTGTTTTCTCTATATATAGGGAATAATACTATTATTATTTGTTTGGCGGGCGAACATGAAACCAGGGTGGGAGGCCCACCACCTAAGCCTCGACCACCCTGGAGTGTTTTTCCTATATATATGTTGTGATATCTATGTTGTAGAGTCGTTTGAAATCTCTACGTATCGGATGGTACGCGGATTCGGTACCGTGCGTGTTGTAGATGGGTCCTATATTATTTGGAGGGATAATAGTGTAGGATCCTGATTTCTTTTGTTCGACATTGAATCCTAGTCTTTGTAGTTCCACAAACACTTTCTTCATTGTCTTTGATTGATGCTGCCGGGGCATCATTGACTCCTTAGATAGTTGTTATATGTAGGAAGTTCCTTCCTGTGCGTATAGTGTATCAGAGTTGTTATGGTGCGTCAACTCTGATCCGTGAATATATTGGCGAAATGTTGTACATTGCGTTCTCTTGCTTGACGGTGCCCGCAATAAACCTTATCGCTGATCGTTCTGTATAGAACGTACCATAATAGTTTATGCTACCATCAGCTAGACGCTCGATCACTATGTATTTCATTTTGCCCCGCTCACGACTTGAGCTCTATCCTTAATTTTTTAGAACTATTGCTTTGGCGCAATAGATTCTATTATATCATACTGCTTGGGCGCAGTATGTCAGATAGAGCTCACTCAGACGTGAGCTAATATGTTCCGGGGGATCGGGGCTCGCTTCGCTCGCCCCTCCCCCCGGCTAGAGGTCTATGTTTTTAGAATAAAAGAGATGTTGATGGTTCCAATCTTGTGACTGGAACCATCAACACCTCTTGTGTCAGAACTGTGCGCGCTGGTTGAGCGGAATGTAGTCGCCGTCGTCGGTGAACCGTCCGATGGCCGGCTTGGCCTCCATGCGGTCACGCATGAAACCCAAGACGTCCAGAAGAACGTCGACATCGGTGATGTTGTACAAATCTCCAGTGATCTGACTGCGCACTCCTTCGGGAGTGGTCTGAAGATTGTTGAGCTCGGTGAGCATGTTGTCAACGAACTCCTTGGTGTCACGAAGACTGCACTGCATGACACTGCGGAGCAACTTGATCAGACCGATTCGGTCGAAAGCGATCTTGTTGCTGATGGGCATACGCTCGACGCGGATGCTGACGCCTTCGTGCGACGTGATGGTGAACAGGTGCATTATCTCTCCTTAAGGTGTTCTTTGTGTGTACTAAAAAAGATGTTAAATGTGGGGCACACCACAGTGTCGTTTAAACTGAGCTATACGCTAACAGTCCCCACATCCCAACTTCTTCCGGGTTAACTAGGATAACGGAAACTTTCCATTTAGCCAGTTGGGATGGCTTCACCTAGTATAGAATTTTACGAGTTAGCCTTGCAATGCCTATCGGTATCCCCCTGCTTCGGTGCAATTACTACTCGCACTGATGGCAACGCCACCAGGACTATCGGGCATACTCTCTGGGGCAACATCTCACTGGCCAGTGGATTGTTGATGCTGTCCTCGTAAACTGCTAAGGCTGTAATCGTGGCTTTCTGATTACACTTACGTCTCACCAAGAGAACCTTACTAAATTTTTGGTGGAAGTTTAGGGAATCGAACCCTTCGAATGTGTTCTTTGACAACCTTGTGGGTGTGTCCATTCGTCGCCTGATAACTTCCGTGATGCCCTTCGGTTCGTTTGCCTGCGGGCCACAGGAATTATGTTACCGGGAGTACCGATACCCGGAAGCATGTTTAACCTCATACTCAGGAGGAATCCGTGTAAAGCAACGACCGGAATAACGCCGTCTCTATGCTGCGGTGCGACTACAACTATCATAGATTTTGTTGTAGCCCGTGTGCCTGTTCACAGGTATCCACAGCCCCTGGCTTGTTTATATTGCCAATTACTTAGTACGCTTAACCACGTGAATTGGGAACCGTGTACGCCCTCGCTGTATTATACCTCCAGCCGGATGAGGTTCATATCACGAACAATAGGCATTTTAACGTCATACCTAGGACGTCTGGATCGGTTAACATTGAGTTGCTCCAGCGCAAACTACCTATACGACACTTAACCGAAGTGCCGCCTTCGTAACATACTCTAGCATTCTACAAAGGCTGAATGTGTTCTAGAGGGTGGTTTTGTTAGCGCAGACCACCAACTGCGTCTGATTATATCAGAAGGGTTCGACAGGACCGGTCTTGGCCGGCTTGGCGACGCTCTCGGTGCTGTTAGCCCGAGCCCGGTTAGTCCACAGGTCGACTGGGACCTCGGAACCACCGATAACCATGGTGAAACGACCACAGGGGGCGTTCACAGGGTCATACAGGTTCTGAGCAACCATGCGGCCGTTCTCGTTGACGATACGCTGCTGCGCACCAGACCACGAGGACACCCACTGACGCGACATCTCATCAGCAATCTTAGCCTCTTCAGTGAGAGCCTTGATCTGCTTCTGCGACAGCGACGCATCATTGGCCTGAGCCTTGAGCACATTGGACTTCTTGCGAAGACCAAGCACACGCTGGAACTGATCGACCTGAGCGTCAATCAGATTCAAGAACCCCTGATTACGGGGCGACTGGGTACGGTCAACGGAGCCCAACTCAAGAGCGGTGACCGGAACACCGGTCTCATGGCTATAAGCAGCCACAATACGACCCATGTCCTTGTTACCCTTGGCGTCAACAGCGCCAGCGGAACGGAACGCATCGACAGCGGCATCAAATGCACTGTCCGAAGCACCGAACTGCTGGAAGAACAACGGCATACCGTCAATCACATTGAAACCAATGCGACGAGCGTTATGCAGGAACTCATCGTTGCTGAACGTAGCACCAGACGCAGCCTCAGCGAAATGCTTCAGCAGGTCAACAAGCGACATCTCAACACCATCAACGATGATGTCAATGTCGAACTTGACAGGCTTCAGAATACCGGTCACGAGCGAATACTCGTTACCAGTCGAAGCCTGAACCTGACGCAACTTGCTGATACGGGTGAGACGAGCCTCACGCATCGTAACATACGCCTGAACGACGTTGCCATTGATGCTACCAGTATAGGCAGTCTTCTTGTCCTGACGCAGCATCGTAGTGCCGCTGCCAGCGAAGAGACTGGTGTCATTGAACGCGCTAAAGGCATCGACATCGATGCCAAAATTGCTAAGGATACTCATATTTATAGTGGTCTTTCTGTTCTTTGGAAATGGAAATGGGGGAGGACCACCATGTTGACCATGATGATCACTCCCCCGTTTTTCTGATGCACCATATGGGTTACATCAGGTTTAGAAAATCAGGTTTTTCAGCCCTGATTCTCAGGCTTTGCGGGCACCACTTCGTGGTAACCCTCACGCAGATCAGTTGCGATCTGCTTGACCTTGGTGCTGACAGCACTTGGGCCAGATTTTGTCTTGGAGACAAGCTTTGCTGCGAGGTTACCGGTCTTGTTTGAGATGCTCATTGTGTTCCTTTGTGGTCTAATTGTATGGATATTAATGGTCTAGATCAGCGTTCGTCTTGATCAAGACCATACTTGGTGATCTGGTATCGACGGCGCATTGCGCGAACCAGATCGTTCGCCAACTGCTCCGTAAAGCAGTCGTGAACGAAGGTGACAGTGTCTGTTTGTCCACCTGTAGGCGAAGTAATTGAAAGACGCACCTCAGTACCAGATGCGTATACTGCGCTAAAATCATTCATATTGCTCCTTGTATGTTGATAGATTTGCGAGCCTTTTATACACATGCTCAGGTGTATAACTTACTTGTTTACTTGTTAGCCGTCAGCTGCTGCTGAATTCGCTGCAACGCGATGACATTGCGGCGAAACCAACCAGCCTTGCGCTCAAACCACTCGAGCTCATAAGCCGGAAGATCCGGGAACTGCTTCATGTCTTCACCATAGATGAAGGCATAGAACGCCTTTTCTGACTGATCAGGCATCTTGGTGGCCATGTCAATCATCTTGTCTCGCTCCTTATCCAACTTATTTTGGATAAGAATCTCCTTGTTGAGGAGATCGTAGTATCTGCTGCTGTGCTTCTCTCTCGGCATGATGTTCCTCCTTAGGGAATGCCATTAGTGTGATTTTTACTGCGAGTGTGGTGATAGTCACTCCCAGTATGATCATGAGTACAAGGATTGTACCGTACGTCATTTTGGGTCCTATCTTTATAAATGAATGAGCAGATTTTACGACATGCTCAGGTCGTGGGCTTTGGTGTCAGCCCATGCGGAGCAGCTGCTCTTCTAGCAGAATGATCTGTTGAATGATGAGAAGCTGCTCTGCGGCACTGGCGGTGACGAGCTGCTTGCGCAACTCGTCCACCTTATTGGATAGGAACTCTTCCATGATGCCTCCTTGTGGCGGAAGATGGGGTTACCCCCGTTTTTCCCCGTTATATACGGGAGAAGTACTCCCAGGTGCTCGACTCCCGCAGAAAATAATACCAACTATTATTCTACGAGAGGAGCACTCTGAGGGAGGAGAAAGGGCCAGTTGGTGATCAACCTGTTGCATCCTAGGGACTGGCAGCTCCTAATCCTTACATTCACCTGCACCATGATGAGTGGTGGGCGGTGCCTCGGCCCATATTCGTGGACGTTGGTTATTCGCGCCTAGGTATCGCGCTAGTTGCATCCTGCTGCAGGCAGGTTCTAATCCTAGGTCAAGCAACTGACCCGTTTCCGAACTAAGTGCATTGATCTTATTACCGCCGGAAGGACAATAAGATATCTTACTATAAGGTAGCTAACCTTATAGAGTGCATACCTCCCATCCGAAGATGGGAACGCACCGAGCCTAAATGCCTTTTTAACGTCGCTCGGTCGACGGGCTGGGAAACCAGCCGCTGATGTCATTGACATCAAACGCATCCATCGCTTTTGCATTTTTGCGAATAGCGTTTTGGAGCATTTTGATAGCATTGCTATTGTACCATTCGGGCTGGTACGATGCCCACTCGACACACTCTTCTGCGTATGCCGAGAGTCTGTTATTGTTTTTGATGAGTCTATCGATCTTCCACGCCTGGAAGCCGATGACCAGAAGTGCTCCGAAGAGCACAATTGACTGGATGACAACGAATGCGAAGAGCACCTTTTTCTCCTTGGTTTTCGATGCTGAAAGAATAAAGTGATCTGATTTTAACAACTTCTGATCAGTAGGGTTGAGCATGATTTCCTACGGCTGGCTCGTAATGCTAAAGCCAGGGGCATTTACGCTTGTAGGCAGCGGAAAGTCCATGGAAGAACCCCCGTTTTTCCCGGTAAAACAAACTATTTAGAATGCTATACCAAAATTTTTAGAAGGAACCTGAATTCTAGGCTCTATCTGAAAAAGGGGGGAGCCCGGCCTCCCTCCCCGCGTGGGGGAGGGAGACTGGGCTGGGGTGCTGCCCGGTGGGAGGGGAGCCCTAGATGGGCTCCTCCTCGCCAGCGGGAGCGGCCGCGACGACGGCGGGGGCCTCGTAGCCGAACTCGGTGTCGAGGTCCGCGAGGACCGCCGCGAACTCGGGCGAGGGCGTGCCCTTGGGGCGGGCGAGGTCCTTCATCTCGCGAGCCCACGCACGGAACGCCTCGGGGGCGGTGAGGTCGAGGATGAGCATCTCACGGCCGTCCTCGGTGGTGTGCGGGCGGCACGACGCGAGGTCGACGTTCCAGCGGACCACGTTCGGGGCGCCCTGAGCGTCGGCGACGGTCTTGCCGAGGACGCGGGTGGCGACCCACGGGGCACCACCGGTCGGGACGTTCACGCGGATGTCCGTCGTGTTGGCCTTGTCACACGGGGTGAGGACCACGGACTTCGCGCCAGCGTTCACGAAGACGCTGATCTGGGTGGACGGGACTGCGCTCATAGTTACCTCCTATGGTAGAGCGCGAAGGGGAAGGCAGGATTACCAACCCCCGTTTTTCCCCGGTAAAACACCGGGAAAAGGGACAAACCCCCGTTTTTCTCCAAGACTAGAGAACAAACAGAAGTCTCCGTAAGTCTTTAGAAGTTATTAACTAGGGTTCTATTAATATATAATTTAATTGTATTATTGGAATTTGCGGGAGAGGATCTCTCCCCTCCCAAAGCCATTACAGCTCTGGGAGGGGAGAGTCTCATCTCAGTCGTCGTCCTCCATGAGGGCACAGATCTGGAGGAACTGGTCGTACTCCTCCTGGTCGAGACCGAAGTTCTCGGCCGGGATGCTCTCCTCGTCCGGGTCCTCCATGACAGCGAGGAACGGGGTGTCCTCTTCGGGGATCTCCGAACCCCAGTTGCGGGAGTGCAGGGTTGGGATGAGGATGTCCATGAGGGACGTCCCGTTGCCCTGCTGGAACATCAGGCGGTCGTAGCCACCGTACGTCCGAGCAGTGCCGGGGATGGGCGTCACCATGTACTGCCACAGGCAGAGGACACGCTGACCGGGCTTGTCAAAGGCGTTGATGGCCTCGACCGCACCGTCGATGACCTGACGCATCTCTGCGCTCTTGGCCCTCTGGAATGCGATCCGCTTGAGGCCACCGCTGTCCTTGATCTGACCGTGGTACTTGCGGTCGACCATCTCCAGCTTGCCTGCCCACAGATCGTGGAACTCCTTCGCCCACTTCTGCGCGTCACCACTGAAGTTGAGCGAGTTCACCCACCGGATGATGGGCTGCTGAGTCCGCATCTGCAGGCTCTTCTGCTCCACCTTCAGGTAGATCGTCTCGATGGCCTTGCGGAAGCTCTTCTCGAACTCCGTCAGAGGACCATCAACAGCGTGCTGTGCTGCGATCTGCTGGTGCTTGGCTCCACTGAAGCGCGGAACCAGGTACCTGTCCACGGTCCCACCACGCTGGAGCTTCTTGACCGCATCGGTCGAAGCATCCTGCGCCAGTTGCTGGATCGTAGCAAAGATCGCCGGATCCGACAGCTGCTGAGCACCATCGACCAACTGCTCGAAGGGAGCGGTCATCGACGGCGGGAAGGACGGGCCAGCCACGTTCGACCAGGCCATGATGGTGTTGGCGACACCACCGATGCCCGGGTTGTACTGCTGAGCCAGAATCTGGCGCAGAGCGTTCGCCCTCGTCCACGAGGTCTTCGTGTACTTGAGGCTGCCCTTGACAGAGCTGACCCGGATCTTCTTGAGGGCTTCACCCTGCGGAAGAGTCAGATCAGCCAGGTCGATGACCTCGACGTTCTCGATGTCGATGTCCTGCCAAGGGAGGTCGAGGATGTTCTCGAACTCCAAGAACGAGAACTCTCCGACACCGTTCGGTGAGCGGAGGTTCGCGGACCGGTAGACAGCCTCATCCTTGACGGTGGGGATGACCTCGGTTGCTCCGATGACGCCGTTCTTGCGCATCATCTGGGTGATGTTCGGGTCCGAGGACCAGATCTTCACCAAGTTCTGCTCGGCCGAATCATCGAAATCGGCACCACCCATCAGGGCGTAAATCTCCTCGAACCGCTGGTCCGGGATGATGATGCCGATACCCGGAGCAAACCAGGCCTTGTCACCCTTACGGCCGGTCCGATAGTTGCCCACCTTGGTGAGTGACCCGTGGCTCAGAATGAGTGCCACGAATGCGTTGGACTTCCTCAGCGGAAGCGTCTTGGCGTAGCCGTTCACCTTACCCTGATTGACTCCACCAGGGTAGTGCTTGGCCATCCGGTTGGCAACCGAGCCCATGGCCATGCGGAGGACGTTCTGTGCCGCCCGGATGTCGAAGCCAGCTGCCTGCCACCGGTAGATCACCGAGTCGTGGTCCTTGTAAGACTCACGCATCGACTCGCCTTCATTGTCGTGGGCGTCGTTGGACCCGAGAAGAATCCACTCGGGGAGCTGACCGTTCTCCACGCCCTCCATGATGGCCTTGACATAGTTGTCGAGGTCACGCTGACGGTGCTCGTGGGTGAGGATCTGCGGGTTCATCACCAAACGCTGGATGTCCCACGTTGCCTCGTAGGTCGCGTGGTGCTCGCTGGCCGAGAACGAGAACCACTTCTTGGTCGGTCGGATCTCCGACTTGATGTTCTCGGGAACCGTGATGATGTCCCACTGGCCCATGAACTTGTTGGGCCGGATGACCATGTCACCCTTGATGAGACCACCATCGTAGCCATCGATCATTCCCTTGGGGAAGAGAATGCGCGCGTTGAGCCGCTTGATGCGACCCGACAGAATGCCACGAACCATCTTGCTCCGCTGCTCGGGGTCGGCAATGGTCTCAGTCAAGCGCAGGGCGAACCCCTTGCTGATGTACGACATCCCGTCCCTCTGGGTCGGAGTGAGATCCGCGAGAGAGGCCACCATGATGCGGATCTTGTCGATCTCGTCGGAGTCCTCACTGTACCACCAGAGCATGGTGGTGCGGACGGCCTCGTTGTTCCGCTTGGCGGACTTCGGAGCGTCGATCAGGTCGATACCCATGAGCTCAAGGCCCCACTTTCGAGTGTCGCCCATCTGCGCCAGGAAGGTGTACTTCGCGTTAGCCCACGCAAAGTCCACCTTGTTCACCAGGTTGGTCCAGTCCTGGATGAACTTGGCGTGACCGCTCGGGTCTTCCGGGTTGATGCATCCGTTGCTTGCCACGACCAGACGGAAAGGGATACCCTTCTTCCCGAGTCGCTCGATGAGCAACTGGGGAGCCCACGCACCCGAGTTGAGCGCGAAGACGTCGTTGATCGGCATCTGTGTGTTGACCGATGCCTGGTAGGAGGCGAACTCCTCGGGCATCGGGGTGTTGGTGATCACCCTGACGTCACCCAGGAGGGGGTGAATCTTGGTGAAGGTGATCACCTCGGTGGTGACGACCTTGACACCGGTGTCAACCAGGAAATCCTTGCGGATGAACTTGGCCTTGCCACCGATGACAAAGTACTTACGACCATCCTTGGCCACCTTGAGAGCGGCGAGGATGTTGGCCAGGAAGTTGATGAATTCCATCATCTCTCCTTGGTTTGTTGCAGTGGCAGACTGCAGGCTGGTAGGTTTAATTACATGCTCACTACTGCATGGTTCATCCCTATTTGCTTGATTGCGGCGGGAATCACCGCAAGACTAAAGGCCTGAGGCCTATCGTCAAATAAAAAATTTATGATTAGAGTTCTATCTATTAAAAGGGTGGGCGGGCCTTTTTGCGACATGCCCAGGTCGTTGGTGCTAGTTCAGCTGAGCTGGTTCAGCTTGGCCAGCTTGGCCAGCACCCACCCGGTGGTGGGCTTGGCGCTGATCTGCTCACGCAGGTACTCGATTTGCGCACTGGTGAGCAGGTGCTTCTTGGCCTTGATGGCCTGGACCATCTTGAGGATGGCCTTGAGGAGGCCGATGGTCTCGACCTTGTTGTCAGCCCAGCCGAGGTCGACACGCATGACCTGCTGGATCTTGCTGACCAGGTCCTCGGAGAGGATCTTGTTGGTCTGAGCCCTGACCCAGGGCTTCGTCGCTCCAGTGGCCAGCTTGGCCTCGATCTTGGCCTTGCGGTCGTCCGAGATCTCGCAGGACTCCATGAGCCCCTTGAGCTTGACGACCTCCTTGAGGAGATCGATGGCCTTGGAGGCCTCGGCCTTGCTGTCGGTCGAGATCTTGACCTCGAACTTGACCTTGGCCTGGAGGCCCTTGATGTACCCCAGCTGGGGCTTGGTGGCCGGGCTGCTGGTCTCGACGTCCGAGATGCACTTGCATGCATCCCAGAAACCGATGTCGATTCCAGTTCCGTTGCAGAACTCGCAGCCCTGCTTCGGCTTGTTGGTGGACATTTTCTTTTCCTCCGATAGCCCTAGAATAAGGGTCTTGGGGTCTATCAATAAAAGGGTTTCCCCCCTCCACGTATACGAGACGTGAAGGGGGGAGTTCCCTTGTCAGCGGTGGTCCGGGCAGGTGTTCCGGAACTCGATGGCCTCTGCGACCGTGGTCTCCCACTTGTGGGAGCTCTTGCCCCACCCGCAGGTGACGTTGACCTGCTTGGTCTTGTTGGCCTCGAGGATCTCTGCCTCCTTGACCTCCTTGAGGGTGCCGCTCAGGCCCCTCCTGCGGACGATGTCACTCGCCTCCAGGAGATTCTGGGCCTCGAATGAGACCGAAGTCCCACCCTTGGTGATCCTGTACTTCTTCATGATTGTCCTTTCAGACTAGATAGCAGCCTCGGGTTGAGGCTAGGAAACTATCCATAAAAGAGGTTGTTGGGCAGTTTTGTGACGTACCCAGGTCATTGGACATCAGTCCTTTATCAGAACGGGTACACCTTGTACGGCTTCCCTGCCTTGGTCAGGCGGTTCACGGCATCGCGTGTGCCGCTGGACGTGGCCTCGTAGACCAACGCACCGTCACATGCGTCGACCATTGCCTGATTGCGCACGAAATTGCTGTGCACACCATCTACATACAGCGAACTGCACACGTAGATCACGTTACTGGCTGCGTTCACCAATTGATTGAACGTGTTCATACGGTCAATCTTGAGCAAGGAGTTGCGACCCCAGTAGTAGTTGCCGTATCCCTTGTTAGGGATCATCGCCGTGAACGGGATGTTATTACGCATTGCTGCCTTTGCGATTGCTTCATCCCACCCCTCTGCCATCCCCGAAATGAGGTGGAGGTTCGGGTACTTCGCCGCAAGACGAAGAACCTCAGCCTCCAGGTTGGCGTAGATGGCCTTGACATTGTCTTCCGTCACCATGCTACGACTACCAGTTCCCATGATTTTCATGGCTTCCTTTCTTGTCCCCAGAATAAGGGTCTTGGGGCCTATCAATAAAGGGGTTTCCCCCTCCACGCTGGCTGCGTAGAGGGGGGAGTTCCCTTGCCTGTCAGCTCCAGGTGCTCTTGAGGTGGTCCTCGTAAGAGATCCACGGAGCCCTGAGGCGGACGATCTCGTTCGCCCGCTTCGATGACTTCGGAGCGTCGAGGCCCCACTTGCGGGTGTCGCCCACCTGGATGAGGAAGATGTACGACGCGTTAGCCCACACGAAGTCCACCTTGTTGACCACGACCAGACGGAAGGGGATACCCTTCTTGTCGATCTTCTCCTCCATGGAGATGATAGCCCACAGGTGGGCCAGAAACGTGCTGACCATGATGGCGATGAACGTCTCCATGACGTCCTTCCTTTGTGCCGGATTGTTAACCCAGGGGCACATAAACCTGGGGTTTTGCCGATTCTTGCGGAATGCGCACTACGGCCTGTGCAGAAAGACTAGATGTCTATCCATAAAGGGATTTCCCCGAGGAAACGAATTCCCCGGGGATTTCCCTCTCAGGAGCGCAGCTTCAGACCGCGCTCGTCTAGCTTCTGCTTGACCTCGTTCAGGCTCTTCTGGCCGAAGTTGGTGATATTCAATAGATCTTCCTCGGTCTTCAGCAGCAGTTCGCCGATATCGGTGATTCCGCCCTTAAGGAGGACCTTCTGAACATTCCCTTCCGAGAGGAAGGCCAAGCTTGCAGCCTTCCTTTCAGCGACCAGGGCTTCCAAAGCCCTGATCTCATTGATCTCCTCTTCTATGGACATTTTTACCTTTCTCCTCTTACTTTGGTTTCAGAGGACTATCAATAAAAGAGTTTCCCGACGATTGTTAGTCGCCGGGAAAACTCTCTTGTTATGATGTCACTTCAAATATAGGGTATTGTGACCAACCCTTGGGGCTTCGGGACCCCGTTAGCCATGGCAGCCGCAGGGAAGCGAGCCGATGCCCGCCTCTTCTGCAGCTGCTTGGCGACGACCGATCTCCAGGAGTTCCTGGATACGGTCACGAGACAGGAGATTAGGCTGGCTGGCCTTCTCCCACTTCTCGTGCTCCTTGTGGAGCTTCGCCATGTGAGCGGCATCGTCGTGACGACGACGCTCATCATTGGCTGACCGGTGGATCGCACATCCACCGGTGTTGCGGCACCGAGTACCTTTAGCGGTGATGCCGCAGCACCGCTGGTACCTTGCAGTAGGAATCATTATTCCTTTCTTGGATAGGGTCACGTGACCAGAGATCTATCCATAAA